>VFQN01000625.1_pt1 | contig 64654 bp, 52 predicted proteins | sample 3512371 | NCBI WGS metagenome assembly VFQN01 (sample SAMN10412370, study PRJNA504923) | tailings metagenome | isolation source: Replicate 2 from Balatoc abandoned mine | place: Philippines: Itogon, Benguet | collected 2017-08-28 | reverse complement strand
CGCGTCGAGATCTCCTGGCCGGCGCCGGCAACGCCGATGATGACCGACTTGCCCCAGCCGCGATGCGAGGCTTCGAGCGCCTGGCGCATTACCTTGGTGTTGCCCGTGCAGTCGAAGGTGTAGTCGGCGCCGCCGATCAGGTCGCCGTTTCGCTTCGTCATGTTGACGAGGTACGGCACGATGTCCTCGCCGACTTCCTTCGGATTGACGAAATGCGTCATGCCGAACTTTTCGCCCCATGCCTTGCGGTCGGGGTTGATGTCGACGCCGATGATCATGTCCGCGCCGGCAAGGCGCAGGCCCTGCAGCACGTTGAGGCCGATGCCGCCGAGGCCGAAGACGATGGCCGTCGAGCCGATCTCGACCTTGGCCGTGTTGATGACCGCGCCGATGCCGGTCGTCACGCCGCAGCCGATGTAGCAGATCTTGTCGAAGGGCGCGTCCGGGTTGACCTTGGCGAGCGCGATCTCCGGCAGGACCGTGAAGTTCGAAAAGGTCGAGCAGCCCATGTAATGGTGGATCTTGTCCTTGCCGATCGAGAAGCGCGAGGTGCCGTCGGGCATCAGGCCCTGGCCCTGGGTGGCGCGGATCGAGGTGCAGAGATTGGTCTTGCGTGACAGGCACGAGTAACATTCGCGGCATTCCGGCGTGTAGAGCGGAATGACGTGGTCACCCTTCTTCACCGAGGTGACGCCCGGGCCGACGTCGACGACGATGCCCGCACCCTCATGGCCGAGGATGGCCGGGAAGAGGCCTTCCGGATCGGCGCCCGACAGGGTGAAATCGTCGGTGTGGCAGATGCCCGTCGCCTTCACCTCGACCAGCACTTCGCCGGCGCGCGGGCCTTCGAGCTGTACGGTCATGATTTCAAGCGGTTTTCCGGCCTGAACGGCAACGGCGGCGCGTACGTCCATGGTCTTTCCTTCCAGAGTGTCCGTCGTTTCGGAGATTTGGTTATCGCGGCAGGTAGCGCGTCAGGCGGGCTTCAAGCAGCCGGACGAGGGTGATCAGCACCAGATTGATCAGGAGGTACAGCACGCCGGCGATGGCGAAGACCTCGAGGATCGCATAGGTCTGGCTCATCAGGCGTTTCGCATGGCCGGTGATTTCCAGCACGGTGATGGTCGAGGCAAGGCTCGTTCCCTTGACGACGAGCACGAGTTCGTTGCCATAGGCCGGCAAGGCCTGCCTTATGGCGAGCGGAAACGTGATCCGGCGAAAACACAGGAGTCGCGACATCCCGCAGGCCTGCGCCGCCTCGACGAGGCCACCAGGTATCGACAGGAGGCCGCCGCGCAGGATCTCCGACGTATAGGCGGCGGTGTTGAGCGCCAGCGCCATCACGGCGCAATGAACACCGTCGCCGACGATCCACCAGAGGACGGGATTGTCGCGCACGAAGGCAATCTGGCCGAGGCCGTAGTAGAAGAGGAAGAGCTGAACGAGCAGCGGCGTTCCCCGGAAGACGGTGCTGTAGCCCTTGGCGAAGCCACTGACAAACCGGTTTTTCGAAAGCCGCATGACGGCGAGCGCGAGGCCGAGATTGAAGCCGACGGCGACGGCTGCCAGTGTCAGGACGGCGGTCAGCCACAATCCCTTGGCAAGGGTCGGAACGGCAAGCTGGATGAGATCGAGATCCATGGCCTATGTCCTCGTGCGGGGGCGCAGAAGGCGCTCGATCCGGTCGAAACCACCCTGGCTGACCAGCGTGATGACGAGATAGACGACAGCCGCGATGAAATAGAAAATGAAGGGATGGCGGGTGGAGCCGGCGCCGACGAAGGCGGCACGCATCAATTCCTGCAGGCCGACGACGGAGACGAGGGCGGTATCCTTGATGGTCGTCTGCCAGACATTGTTCATGCCGGGCACGGCAATCCGCAGCATCTGCGGTGCGATGATCCGGCGGAAGATGCGTCTGCCGGGAATGCCGAGCGCACGCGCCGCCTCGATATGGCCACCAGGAACGGCGGCAAGCGCGCCGCGCACGACTTCGGTGGAATAGGCGCCGGATATGGCCGCGATCGCGATAACGGCGATGATGAAGGCATAGCCGTTGCCGGCCAGTCCTTCATAGCCGAAGGCGGCGGCGACCTGCCCGACGAATTCGACGGAGGAGAAGAAGAGAAGATAGATGATCAGGAGCTCCGGCACGCCGCGCACGATCGACGTGTAGAAATCCACCGCCAGCGTCAGCGGGAAGAGCCGCGCCCATTTGATCAGGCCGCAGGCAATGCCGATGACAATGCCGAAGGCCATGCTCGCGATACCGACGGCGATGGTGATCGCCGCGCCGCGCAGGATTGCGGCGATCCAGCCGCCCTCCCATACCTGCCATAATCCAAATTCCATCGGGCCCGCCCAAACCTGTCTGTTATCCTGTCGGAGGCGGTGTCTCCCGGAGGATATCCGGGAGACACCATGTCGGCGTTACTTGCAGGGGCGGGAAATGTCCGTCTTGAACCAGGTCTGGCTCGCCTTGCCGATAGAGCCGTCGGCGACAAGTTCGCAAAGCGCCTTGTCGATGCGCGCCTTCAGCTCGGTGTTTTCCTGGGCGATGCCGACGCCGATGCCTTCGCCGAGCGTCGGATCGGAAGAGCTGGCGATCTTGACGTCCACCAGCTGGAAATCCTTGCCCTCCGGCTTGGCGAGGAAATCCTCCATCGCGGACGCGTCCGAAAAGGCCGTATCGACGCGGCCGCTGGCGAGGTCGATCTGCATCTGGTCGAGCGTGTCATAGGTCTTCAGGTCGGCGTTCGGCACGTTCTTCTCAAGGTAGTGGGCATGGGTCGTGCCGGCCTGCACGCCGACCTTCTTGCCGTCGAGCGCCTTGATCAGGCTGTCGAAATCCTTGATGCCGGCAAGGTCGGACGTCTTCGGCGCGACGAACATGTTGGCGAGTTCGGCATAGCCGATGGAGAAGTTGATCTCCTTCTTGCGGTCCTCGGTGATCGACATGCCCGAAATGATGGCGTCGAAACGCTTGGCCTTCAGTGCCGGAATGAGGCCGTCGAAGGCCTGCACGACGAACTGGCACTTCATTTCCAGCTTGGCGCAGAGCAGGTTGCCGACATCGGCATCGAAGCCGGTGACGTTGCCGACGGCATCGGCCATGCTCCAAGGCGGATAAGCGCCTTCCGTTCCGATCGACAATTCGCCTTCCGCGGCCTGCGCCGTGGTGAGGCCGGTGGCAAAGAGCGTGGCGAGCAACAGACTTTTCAGCTTCATGTTGTGGTTCCCCATATTGAGCTTCGTTGTCGGGTGGGTGAGGCCGGCGGCTGTCAGAACGTCCGGGCCAGGAACTGGCGCATGCGTTCGGAGCGCGGATTGGTGAAAATCTCCGCCGGGGCACCCTCTTCCTCCACCTTTCCCTGATGGAGGAAGAGGATCTTGTGCGAGACCTCGCGCGCGAACTGCATTTCGTGCGTCACAAGGATCATCGTGTTTCCTTCTTCGGCCAGTTGCCGGATCACCCGCAGCACTTCGCCGACCAGCTCGGGATCGAGTGCTGAGGTCGGTTCGTCGAGCAGGATGAGTTTCGGGCGCATCGCAAGCGTGCGGGCGATGGCGGCGCGCTGCTGCTGGCCGCCCGAGAGCTGGCCGGGATATTGCGCGTGCTTGTCGGAGAGCCCGACCTTCTTCAGCAAAGCGTGAGCGTGATCGACGGCCGCCTGCCGCTCTTCCTTCAGCACATGCAGCGGCGCCTCGACGATGTTTTCGAGCACGGTCATGTGCGGCCAGAGATTGAAGTTCTGGAACACCATGCCGACCCGCGAGCGGATGCGCTCGACCTGCCGCATGTCGGCCGGAACGGCATTGCCGTCCGCCGTTTTCTTCATGCGGATTTCCTCGCCGTCGATGACGATGCGTCCGTCGTTCGGCTGTTCAAGCAGGTTGATGCAGCGCAGGAAGGTGCTTTTCCCCGAGCCGGAAGAGCCGATCATCGACACGACCTCGCCCGGCTGCGCGGAGACGCTGACGCCGTTCAGCACAGGCAGGATGCCGAAACGCTTGTGGATGCCGTGCACCTCGATCGCCGGCCGTTCGGCAAGCCTCGGGCCGTTTACGTCGGGATGGGTGACGACGGTAACAGCCGCTGCTGCCGGAACGGTCTTTTCCGGGCCGGCGCCGCCAACCGCCTTGAGGTCGGCGAAGGCGCGATCGAAATGGCGCAGCGATGCGGCAAGGCATGTGCGCTGCCAGTCCGCATCCTCGGGGATGAAGGCGGCGCGCAGGGTTTCCTTGATCCTGCCGCCGAGCGGCGTGTCGACCTTGCCGAACAGATGAAGCCAGTTGTCTGCTTGCACCGCGTCGGAAACGGTGGCGCCGTCCAGCGTGCCGCATTCGACCACCAGCGGCAGGACGCGGGCCTTCGGCAGCGCGGTCCGCACGGCCGCAGAAACATAACCGGTTGCGGTCGCGGCAATGCCGGTATCTGTTGTCGCGTTCGCACCGGTGACGACGACCGAGAGTGTGGGGCCGAAGATGCTCCGCCCCCAGTCCAGCCCGGCGTGCTCACTTTCAGCGACCGACAGCAGCGCCGGATAACCATAGGGACCGGCGCCCGTATGAAGGTCGAAAACGACGACCTCGGCCGCCTGCTGCGCGAAGGTGGAGAGGATGTCGATGAGCGTGCGGTTGGACCAGACCGGGCCATCGCCACCATAGAACAGCCCATCCGGAAAATCGTATTGGCCAGCTTCGATGATTGGGGCGAGGCCGGCATAGCCGCCGGCTTGCCGCTTGGCCGCCTCATAGGTCTCCGCTGCCGCGTCGTGGTCCGGCCCCTCCAGGGCGGAACAGACGAGCGCGCCGTGCAAGGCGCCGTACGGTTCGTTTTTCGGCGGTGCTTTTTGCCAGTCGATAAAATTGCGGTTGAGGTCGACATTGTCTTCGTTCACCCGGCGCGACCATGCGCTGCCCCAGGGATTGATGAGATGGATCGCGAGCACGGCGGTATCGTCGGGAAGCTGCCAGGGCGTGTTCTGGGAGAGCCAGGCGGTCTGGCAGGCCGAACCGAACGGACCTTCGACCCCATGGGTGCCGGAAATCAGCACCATGAGCTTGCGGGCATCGTTGCGGCCGAGATAGGCGACATCGGTCGCAAGCCGCTCGCCGTCTGGACCATGCAGCGGATGCAGATATTCGACGAGGCTCGCCCCGGCGGTGCGCGCGGCGGCCAGGAACCGGGTGCGGAGAGCCGAGTAGTCGCCGGAAAAGAGACCGGATGGCGTCAATGAGGACATGCGATGTGGCTCCCGGTTCGCTTTGGGCAGACTTGCGTTTGCGCTCATGGTTCGTTCCCTCGGGCCGTAGATTGACCCCCTGTTCTGTCTTGTCGGATTGGAGCGGCGCTGCGGCGCGTCACTCCGTGGCGAGAGCGGTCAGCGCCTCGATGAAGCGGTCGTTTTCGGAGCGGCTGCCGATCGTCACGCGGATGAAGGTTTCGTAGCCGGCTTCCTTCCACGGCTTGATGATGATCCCCTTCGACAGGAAGTGATCCAGCGCCGCCCGGCTGTCCCAGCCGACATCGATGAAGAGGAAGTTCGTCTGCGATCCGGCGACGCGAAAGCCGAGGGCTGCGACGCGCTGGGAGACCCGCTGTCGTTCCTGCTTCAGTGCGGCGACCGATGCGCGCATCCATGCTTCGTCTTCGAGTGCAGCGAGTGCGGCGGTCTGCGCGGCGGCATTGACGTTGAACGGTGTCTTGGCGGCGGTCATGGCGCGCGCCAGGCGCAGGTCCGACGTCACGGCATAGCCGACACGCAGGCCGGCAAGCCCATAGGCCTTGGAGAAGGTCCGCAGCACCACCCAGGAGAGATCGGTCTTTGCGAGGGCGGCCAGCCCGTCGGGCATGTCGTCGTCGGTGAACTCGAAATAGGCCTCGTCCAGCACGAGCAGCGTTTGTGGCGGAACCGCCGAGAGAATACGCTCGAGGCCGTCACGGTTAAGCGCCGGCCCGACGGGATTGGACGGCGACGACAGAAAGAAGATCACCGGTTTGCGCGTAAGCATGGCGACGATCGCGGGAATGTCGAAATCCAGGTCCGGCCGCATGGCAACCTTCTCGACCCGCGCGCCGTTGGCGAGCGCCTCTATCTCGTGCAGGCCGAAGCCGGGACAGAGCGTCGCGACGAAGGCGCCGGGACGAAGAATGGCGCGGCACGCCGCGGCGATCATCTCCTCCGAGCCGTTGCCGACGACGATGCGGTCTGCGGGAACGTCGAGCTTGTGGCTGAGGGCCGTGCGCAGTGTCGTGCAGGCCGGATCGCAATACCGCGCCGGATTGAGGCCGGCGAGGGCTGCGGCGACCTTCGGCGAGCAGCCGTCCGGGTTCTCGTTGCTGGCAAGAGCGGCGATGTCCTGCCGGCCGCTGTGCTTCTGCGCGGCGGCGATGTTCATGCCGGCATTGTAGGGCGGCAGACCGGCGACATGCGGGTTGAGCGGAATTTCATCTCGGAGCAGTTTCGTCACGGGTTCTCCTTCGGGTGGCGAGGCCCCCCCGGTTCAGGCCGCAGCCTCTTGGTCACAGTCGCTACAGATCGAGCACGAGCGAGGATTTCGGCCGGGTACAGCACAGCAGCACCCGATCCCTCGGCATCACGTCCAGCGGCTCCTCGAAATAGTCGACCTCTCCGGAGACGAGGCCCTGTTCGCAGGTTCCGCAGACCCCCGCCCGGCAGGAGAATTCCGGCTCGATGCCCTGTGCCTCCAGGAAGGCGAGGATGGATTCACTCGTGCCGTCCCAGGCGAGCCTGCGCCCGGATTTCTGGAGGACGATATGCGGTCCGTCGCCTGCGGGGGTTTGGTCGGCCGCCGACGGTTTCACGGGTTGCGGTGCTGTCTGCGCGGCTTCCGTGAGAAGGCTTGCCGGGCCGAAGAATTCATAGGCGATACGTTCCTTGCGGACACCGAGGCCGGTGAGGATGCCATAGAGCGCCTGCATGAACGGGGGCGGGCCGCACATGTAGATGTCGTAATCGTCGAGCGGCAGAAGCTCTTGGAATGTATCGCGCGTGAGGAAGCCTTCGGAATGGCACCGCATCGCGTCGAGGTCGGCGCTTTCCGCAAAACGGTAGCAGAAATGCACGGTGATGCCGGGCCTGAGGGCGGCAAGCTGTTCGACCTCGTCGCGCAGGGCATGGACGGCCCCGTTGTCGCAGGCGTGGATGAACCAGACGGGACGGTTGCTTTCCCGTGCCAGCACATCGAGCATCGAGACCGTCGGCGTCAGCCCGACGCCGCCGGAGAGCAGCACGACGGGCCGGCTGCTCGCCGTGTCCAGCTTGAAGGCGCCGCGCGGCAGGTCGATCTCGACGACGGCGCCGGGCTCGATTTGGTCATGCAGCCAGCACGAACTCACACCCGCCGGCACGTCCTGCGACGGTGCGGCCTCACGCTTCACGGTGATCCGGTACGTGCCTTCCTCGCGCGGCGACGAGGAGACCGTATAGTTGCGCAGGACATAGCCCCCCTTGCGGTCGGGAACCCGTATCGTGAGAAACTGTCCGGCCTCGAACGGCCGCCAGTGCTGCCGATCGAGAGGGGCAAGTCGGAAAGATGTGATTGTGGTGCTTTCGCGCACCTTCGAGATCACCTCGAAGGGGCGGAAGCGCGAGGCCGCGGCGTCCAGCATTCGGGCGATCCTTACTCAGCCGCTGCGCTGGCAGGCACGGCTTGCGCCTCGGCGGCAATCATCTGGGCCAGCTTGCGGCGGAAGCGCATCGGACCGACATCGATCTTCAGATCGAGGTTCGGCGTCTGCATGTTCGCGATACCGTGATGGACTGCTTCCAGCACGACACGGTCCTCTTCGAAGGCGCCCCGCACGGATTTGGCGAAGCTCTCCGAGACCTTGGGATCATTCGGCGCGAAATTGCGCATCTGGAACCAGTAATATTTGGTGCGGTTTTCATCGACCGGCGTCATGAAGTTGTAGCTGTCCATGAGGAAGGTGTTTTCCGGCAGCGCGCGGCCTTCGCCGCCCGTGTGAGCCGGGGCGAAGATCGCCTTGATGATGGCGTTGCTCGGATAGCGGACCTCGTAGTGCTGCTTGCGGTCCGTATTGCCCTCGAACTGCAGGAAGGGGGCATAAAAGGGCGCCGGTTCGGAGTCGATCATCCAGCGCCAAACGGTCACTCCATCGTCCTTCACGGTTGTCTCCAGCGGCGTTTCCTCGCAGGCCGAGCTTGCGAAGGACGACTGATGGACCCAGGCAACGTGGGACGGATCGAGCAGGTTGTCGGTCATGTAGAGGTAGTTGCAGTTGAGCGTCATCGACTCGCCGCGATTGATGCCCCAGGCCGGGTCATCGAAATATTCCACCTCGAAAATGTCCTTCGGGTCGGCCTTGTCCGCCTCGCCCATCCAGATCCAGAGCAGGCCGTAGCGCTCATGGACGGGGTAGGAACGCACCTTGGCGACATGGGGAATACGCTCTGCACCCGGGACGCGCGTGCAGGTGCCCGAACAGTCGAAGGTCAGGCCGTGATAGCCGCATTCCACGTCGTCGCCCTTGATACGGCCCATGGAGAGCGGCAGCTTGCGATGGGGACAGGCATCCTCCAGCGCGGCGGCCTGACCATTCTGCAGGCGGTAAAGAACGATCTTTTCGCCGAGGATGGTGACGGGCTTCAGCTCGCGGCTTACCTCGTGATCCCAGGCCGCGACGTACCAGGCATTCTTGAGAAACATCTCGCTCTCCTTGCTTTTTGCCAAGTGAGTGTTTGTCATTTTATGTGTCTCAACAAGTTGCTAGTAGCTGCATTCTTTTTTAGAAAAACTGAATTGGAGTGATTTGCCTCAGGAGAGTTACGATGTTGAAACCGTCCTTGCGTGGCCTCCAAGCCTTCGAAGCAGTCGGGCGATGCGGCTCGGTCAGTGCCGCTGCGGAAGATCTCGGTGTGTCCCCCGGGGCTGTTAGCCAGTTAGTCCGCAACCTCGAGCAGTGTCTTGGATTAACGCTGCTGGAGCGGCGCGGAAGGCGCGTCGAATTGTCGTTATGGGGACGATTGTACTACCGGGAGGTCGCCTTGGGCTTTCAACAGCTTTCCCGTGCGGCAAGCGTGTTGACGCGTGCCAGGAACGAGACCGGGCTCGTTCTAAGCGCCCTGTCGTCGGTGGCCAACAGATGGGTAGGGCGCAAGATTTTTGACTGGCAAGCTCTCTATCCGGAATCGAGCGTGCGCATCCTGGGAGAGGAGCGAGAGCCGCATATGGGCGTTGAACAGGTCGATTTCCGCATTACTTACGGCCGGCGCTCCCATGCCCATGAACATGTCGCGCACCTGTTCACCGACTGGGTCGTGCCTGCCTGTTCACCCTCACTAATCGCAGGGGATATTCTGCAATCACCGAAGGATATTCTTAAGTTTCCACGCCTTGATGTGGAATGGGAGGCTGACTACAAGGCTTCGCCGCAATGGAGGGATTGGGCCGCCCTCATTCAGGCCGATGGCCATCCTGAATTCTCGGGCCTTTCGTTTACGCTCTCAAGCAGCGCTATTGATGCAGCGGTGAATGGCAGGGGATTTGTGCTTGCCCAATTTTCTATGGCACAGGACGAGATCGCCTCTGGTGCCCTAGTGATACCCTTCGATGTTCGAATGAAACTGTCTGAAAGCTACTATCTGGCCTGGGACAGAACGGCCCTTGAAAAACCCTTCGGACAGAGGTTCCACAAATGGCTCATCGGTGTGGCGAGGCAACAAGAATTGCTTTCCGCCCCGCCGACAGGTTCGTAAGTTGACGTGGTCGCGAGCGAGTTGTTGTTTGTTTGCGGAGCTGTCGCATGATTGTGGCCCTTCGAAACTGCGTAAAGCCTCCTGGGAAAGTTGCGATCGGGATACCGTTGATTGACAGCTCGCGCCGAGGCTCAGCATCGGGTCGTCTTCGTAGATCTCGCGACTTTTCCGCCGTGCTCCAGTGATGGCGACGCTCGGCGCATGCGAGCACCTAATTCCTATGTTTGCTGCCACTCATAAATGAGGACCTTGCTCTCACCTTACCTAGATGGGAGAGCTTGGGCCCCATTTAGAGGGCTATTTCTAAATATAGATAATGGTGAGCGCCAGGACGATGAGCATGGGGATGTTCATCAGCGTCAACGCATTAAGGGAGGAGGAGACGATATCCTACGTCACGTTCCTGCGAGGAGGCCACCTGTCGCTTCTGCTGCATCGAGCACGAAACCGTCCATGCCGCGCGGACCGACGATCTGCAGGCCGACCGGCAAACCCTCCGCCGTCCCACAGAATAGAGTACAGGCCGGCTGCTGCGACAGGTTGATCGGATAGCTGAAACCAGCCCACTTCGTCCAACGCTCCGGGCCTGAGCCTTCCGGGAACTCTCGACCGACCGCGAAGGGTAAGCACGCGGTCGCCGGGGAGAGCAGGAGTTCGTAATCGGCAAGCAATTGATCCATCGCGGCGCCATAGCGGGCACGGGCCTGCTGGGCGGCAATATAGTCCCCCAAACCGAGACGACCTCCCTCCGCCGCGGCTTCGACGAAGCCCGGATCCAGATCCTTGTGCATCTCGGTTGGAATTTGTGCAAGGCGGCTTGCAGCTCCCGCCATCCAGTGTGCGTGGAACATTTCACGGAGGTCTTTGCCAGGCAGAAAAACAGGCTCGATGATGGCGCCGGCCGTCTCGATCTGCCGGGCAGCATTGAGGATCAGCCGTTCGATCGCTGGGTCGACCGCCCCCGTCGGCGGTGTCATCCAGAGGCCGACCTTTCGCCCCTTCCAATCGAAGCGCTGAGCATCAAGCGAAGGCATTTCGCCCCACGGCTGGCTCCAGTCCCGAAGGCTGCGGCCTCCCATCGCCGCCAGCATCGCCCGCGCATCCGCAGGGCTACGGGTCATCGGACCAATATGGGCGACCGTCCCGAAGACGCTTGGCGGATCCGCCGGCACCCGTCCGAAGGTCGGCTTCAGGCCGAAGGTTCCGGTGAAGGCCGCAGGCACCCGGATCGAACCGCCACCATCCGTGCCGAGGTGAAGAACGCCCGCACCCGTGGCAGAGGCAACGGCGGCGCCACCGGATGATCCACCGGGCGTCAGCTCGGGATTCCAAGGATTGCGCGTGATCCCGAATTCCGGGCTGTCGGTCACGGCCTTCCAACCGAATTCCGGCGTCGTGGTCTGGCCGATAAAGACGGCACCGCCTGCCCTTAGCCCGGCAACCGACGGCGCATCGCGGAGCATCGGTGCAGCGTCCGTGGACCGGCTGCCATAGCGCACCGTCCATCCTTTGACATGCACGATATCCTTGAGCGTGGTCGGCACGCCGTCGATTGCCGAGCGCTCGGCGCCAGCCCGCCAGCGCGCCTCGGCAGCGCGCGCGGCCTGCAGGGCGCCGTCGCGATCGATGAACGTGAAGGCGTTGAAGCGGGACTGAGCCTCCTCGGCACGCGCGAGGGTCGCTTCGGCCACCTCGACCGGCGAAAGCGCACCAGATCCGAAGGCAGCGGAAAGGGCTGCGACATCGATGCGGCAAAGTTCCGGGGCATCGGAGATTGGCGGAATGGATGGGTGGCTGTTCAACGATGTCTCCCATGAAAACCAGTGAAGACAGCTTGGCCGAAATAGGGCATTCTATAAAATGCAAAATATGATGCTGTTTCTTACATGGAATAGATGAATGAACCTGACCCTTCGCCAGCTTCGCTATCTCGTGCTCGTTGCCGAGACAGGATCGATCTCGGCTGCCGCGCGCGTCTGTCGGATCGCCCAGTCGTCCATCCTCGCAGCGATGGGACAGGCGGAAAGCCAAATGGGTTTCAGGCTCTTCGAACGCCGGCCATCCAAGGGGGTAACGCTCAGCTCAAGCGGCGAGCGGTTCATAGCATCGGCGCGCCGCCTCCTGGCGGCCGAGGCGGAATTCGAACGTGCAATGGACAAGTTCGCTTCGGGAATGCCGCCTGTCCTGAAGATCGGCTGCTTCGAGCCCTTCGGCGCCCTATTCTTGCCCGAACTGCTGCACAGGTTCGTTGCCGGAAGCGGGGCTGAAATCCAGCTCTTCGAGGGCGAACAGCCGCAACTCCTGACCTGGCTTGAATCGAACACGGTCGATGCGATCGTAGCATATGATATTGGCCCGGGCCTCCCTCCGGATGCTGTTACCCTTGCCCACGTACCGGCGCACGCTTTGCTTCATGCCGACGATCCCCTAGCGCAAAAGGAGTGCCTAAGCCTGGCTGAACTGGTGACGCGGCCGCTGGTGCTGCTCGACCTGCCGCAGACCTCTGGATATCTTGTCACGCTCTTCGATCTTGCGGGACAGAAGCCGCAGATTTCGTTCCGCACGCGCGGCTACGATACGGTGCGCGCCGCCGTCGCCTCTGGCTTCGGTATGTCGATCCTCAACATGCGCCCCATCGGGCTTGGGAGCCCCGATAGCGACCTTCTCGTACGTCGGCCGCTGGTCGAAATTTTGCCGATGCCACGCCTGATGATCGCAGATCGATACGGAGGCGCAAAGCCAACCTTCCTGCGCAATTTCATAGAACTGGCGCGTACATTCTTCACAGAAATCGGTCCGGAAAACTACGCCGTCGTCTTACCGGACCGATACTCCCGCCTGGTGGCGTCGCCTTAACCGAGTTTGGGATGCGGTAGTCTCTTCGACCTGAACTTCACGCATCAATCGACAAAGCGATTTCCCGCCAGGTCGAGATGGCGTGAGTGCGAAGCTGGCGATGGTCTGCGGCGGTCAAGTCTTTGCGGTGAAGAAGGAAGAGATTGGCGATCTGGCCGTGAGTGGAGACGAAACGCTGACATTGCCGCGCGGACTTGAAGCGCATCATGCGCCGCTCTCGTCGTCGCACAGCAAGATGGGAATTTTCAGCCTGGTTGTTCAATCCCTTGTGCGAGCGATGTTCGACCTTCGGCATCAAATCCGCCTTCGCAGCCGAATAGGAACGCAGCTTGTCGGTCAGCATCACGCGCGGGGCGATACCTTGACCCTTGAGCAGTTTGCGCATCAGACGCAAGGCTGCTGCCTTGTTCCTTCGGCTTTGCAAGAGGGCGTCGAGAACGTAGCCGTTGGCATCGACGGCGCGCCACAGCCAGTATTTCTTTCCCTTGATCGTCACCACCATCTCATCGAGCTGCCACTTGTCGGCAAACTGGCCTCGTGAGCGGCGTCGGAGCTGATTGGCGAACTTCAAGCCAAATTTCGCCGCCCATTCCGAGACGGTCTGGAATGAGACGTTGATGCCGCGCTCGGCCAACAGATCTTCGACGTCGCGTAAACTGAGCGGAAATCGGAAATACAGCCAGACCGCATGGGTGATGATCTCGGCAGGAAAGCGGTGGCGTCTGAAGTGGGCGGCAGGGAATTCGGTCATGACAATCCGAATATCAAGTCGGCTAAAACAGGCGGTTAAGGCGACGCCACCGTTCGGGTTGTAGTTATAGAAGGCGATGGCAAGCCCCTCGCCCTTCGCCTTCTCCAGAAGGCCATCGGCAAGCGCTGCCGAAGCCGTAAGTGCTCCCATGGTGAAAGTCGTCATGGTATTCCCCTTTTGGTTTTGGTGTGAATGACGAGAGGTTATGCGGCTATCCTGCTGCTCATTCCGGCAGCGGCTGAGAAAACAGACGGCCGTGCCGGTTGAGGTCCGCCGCGATACCGGCGCGCTGGCAGCATTCCCAGGCAATCGCTTGGTTGCTCGACACGACGGGTTTTCCGATGCGGTCCTCCAGCTTCTTCAAGATGGGGCTGACGGCGATGCCGGTGCAGGAAATGAAGAGCGCGGCGGCCTCGGGCGAAGCGCCGCCTCGAGGAAAACGTCCGGCGGTGTCAGGTACATCTGCGCGCCCGTGAGCTGGCCGAGCGTGCGGGCGCTGACGATTTCCATCCCTGCATCCGTCAGCGTGCGGGCAACGAGGGCGTTCACCTCATCGACATAGGGTGTCACGACGGCGAGCCGGCGAACCTTGAGTGCCTTCAGCGCCTTCAGAACGGAGCCGATCGGCGTCACGACGGGGACATCGGGCCGGGTTATCCCAATGAGATCGCGCACCTTCTGCTCACCCAGAACGATCGTGCCCGACGTGCAGCCATAGACGATGGCGTGCAGCCATTCGGCTCCCGGCAGAAGGTCGGCCGCGGCGGGGATGACCTCGGACACGGCCGTCAGGCCCGCAATGTCGGCAGCATCGTTGAATTCCATGCGTCCGGCATAGACCCCAGCCGTGGCAGGCAGGAAGGCCAGGATTTCCCGCGCCATCACGACCTCGGTGGAAAGCTCCAGGAGGCCGATGGAAGGACTATGGAGAGGCGGGCGGGGAAGCGCCGGCTCCGGCATCCTCTGCCATCGCCCTTCCGCAAGGTCTCGTTCAGTCGTCGAAAGGTCCGCGGTTCGATCGGAAAGCATGGGCCGGTTCATCCTGTTGCAGCGATGATCGGGCGCAGCGGGCATGTCCCCTCCCCGATCTCCAGCCCAATTAATCCACCGTTCCCCGCGTGGCGCCATTGACGAAAAAGTTGACGGCTCATAATCTGTCGTTATGAAGAACTTCATGCATCAGGTTGGCTCGCCGCGCTCAATCGTGGTTTTCGAGGCAGCGGCCCGTAACCTGAGCTTTACCCAAGCGGCGCAGGAGCTGAACGTGTCGCAGCCCGCGGTCAGCCGGCAAATCCGCGATCTGGAGGAGATGATCGGCTGCCGGCTGTTTCATCGCAGCGGAAACGCCATTGCGCTGACACGCTCGGGCCAGCAACTCGCCGAGGCGGTCGAGGCCGGGCTCGGCCGGATCTCGCATACGATTGCTGCGATCAGCGAAATCTGGAAAAGCGAATCCGTGGCGATCCGTTCGCATGTGACGCTTCTGTCGAATTTCGTGATCCCGCTCTGGACTGGCGTCGAGGCGGCCGATCTGAACGTCGCCATCGAAATCCAGTCGGCCCGCAACGATGCCCCGATCGCTTTCGAAGGGCCGGGCATTGCCATTCTCTACGGCAACGGCTCCTGGCCAGGCTATGTCGCCGAGCGGCTTCTCGACGACCAGCTCTATCCCGTCTGCGCGCCAGCAACGCGCGAACGATACCCTGCGGACGACTTTCGGAAGATCGCGCAGCAGGAGCCGCTGCTGCAGCTATCGCACTATGTCGATCCTGAAATGAATTGGTCGCTCTGGATCGAACGCTTCGATTTGAAAGACGCCGGCAAAGCCGGCAGGCCAGTCTTCAACGACTACGAAATGCTCCTGCAGACCTGCAAGGCTGGCCGGGGCCTTGCCATCGGCTCCGCCTGCATCGTCGCCCCATCGCTCGAGACCGGCTCGCTGGTGCGGATCGGGGATATCAGCTTCGACACGGACTTCGGTTATTATCTCGTCTACGACCCGATGATCGCGGAAGCCCCCCGCATCCGCCGCCTCGTGCGGTTCTTCCAGGAAAACGCAGCACGGTTCTCGCACGAGACGAGGCGTATTTCGGAGGCGTCCCGGCCTAAGTGATTTTTGCGGTGAGAATTCGCTCTTGATCCGAATCGAACGGGCGACCCCAATGTATTTCTGGGCTTCAACCTTCTGGGAAAACTACTGTATGTCGCATGAGACGGCGTCTCCTGCCGCGTCAAAGACGTGGATGTCCTGCCCGCGCACGGAAAAAGAAATGTCCTGCAGGCGCGCGAACGCGCTCTCTCCATCTACCTTGACCAGGAATTTGTCGCTGATGCCGGGCAGGTCCAGATAGAGAATTTGCACCTCGCCGAGATGTTCGATGAGATCGATGGTCCCTGTGAAGGTCGGATCGTTTTCGACGCCGGCAACGACCCGCGTATTTTCCGGGCGGATACCAATGCTCACGGCCTCGCCTTTTGAAAGCCTGCCGGGTTCGGCGGTTAGTTCAAGCGTGATCCCGCAATCGAGCCGGCAGCGTGCCGATGTCGCGTCCCGCTCGACGACCGTTCCTTTCAGGATGTTCATCGCCGGCGAGCCGATGAACTGCGCGACGAAGAGGTTGGCCGGGTTGCGGTAAAGATCGGTCGGCGTGCCGACCTGCTCTATGTCTCCGTCCTTGAAGACGACGATGCGGTCCGCCAGCGTCATCGCCTCGACCTGGTCATGGGTGACGTAGATCATCGTCACATCCGGCATGCTCTGCTTGAGCTTGGCGATCTCGATGCGTGTGGCGACGCGCAGGGCGGCATCGAGGTTCGACAAGGGCTCATCGAACAGGAAGACCCGCGGATTGCGCACGATGGCGCGGCCAATGGCGATACGCTGCCGCTGCCCGCCGGAAAGTGCCTTTGGCTGGCGTTGCAGATATTTGTCGAGCTGGAGGATCTCGGCTGCCTTGCGCACCCGCGCATCGATTTCCGCCTTCTGCGTTCCCGCGATGCGCAACCCGAAGGCCATGTTCTCGTAGACGGTCATATGCGGGTAGAGTGCATAGGACTGGAACACCATGGAGATGCCCCGCTTGGATGGGGCAACGGCATTCATCCGCGCACCGTCAATGACAAGGTCACCGGACGTAATCGTTTCCAAGCCGGCGATCGAGCGCAACAGGGTGGATTTCCCGCAGCCCGAGGGACCGACGAAGACGATGAACTCGCCCGACTTTATCTCCAGATCGATCCCGTGCAGGACTTCCAGTTCCCCATAGGCCTTGCGGATATTTCTCAGCGACAGATCGGCCATCGTTCCATTCCGTTGTTCGATTTCAAAAGCACATGTCGTCAGGGCGCGAGCCCGGCCAGGAACCGTGTGATCGGTCCCGGTTTCCTGTCGAGAATTTCGAGGTCGTTCTTGCGCCGGATGGCGCGGCGAACGACCCGGGCGCCCAGATACCGCAGAGGCTCGGACGGCAGCCTCGTGCGCTTGCCGATACCGACCAGACCGCACCGGCTCCAAATGTCGTCGCGCTCGAGGACGAGGCTCGCCATGATACGGCCGGCGACGGGCGCCTGCGCGATGCCGGTGCCATTGAAGCCCATCGCATAGAAGATGTTCGCGTGGTCCTTCAGGTGCCCGAAGACCGGCAGATGCTGCGCCGTGCAGTCGATCGGGCCGCTCCAGTCATGGAGCACCGGAACGTCCTTCAATTCGGGATAGACCCGGTGCATTTCGCGGATATTCTCCGCGCCGCCGTCGCCGCTCCGGTTGAAACGGGCATCGAGACGGTCGCCATAGGCGATGCCGCCCGTGCCCCGGCCGAAGATCACCGCACCCTCGGGCGTGCGCTGGTAATAGAGGACATGCTGCTGTGCGTCGCAGATCGAGGCCCCATCCGTCCAACCGATCCGCGCGAGGGTATCGGGCGCGGGCGCCGTTGCGATGACCTGGCTGCTGACCACATAGAGATAGGGATGCAGTTCCGGAATGGCGGAGAGCCACGCATTTGCGGCGAGCACCACCTTGCCGGCGGTCAGTGTTCCCGCTGCGGTTCGCAATTTGGGCCGGGGGCCTGGCACGATCTCCGTCACCGGGCTGCGTTCGTGAAGGACGATGCCCCTCGAAAGCGCCAGACTGCGCAGGCCGATGGCGAGCTTTGCGGGCTGCACCGTCCCTGCCCTTTCCTCCAGAATGCCGACATAGGAGACGGCCGAGCCGGTGCGACGCAGGATGTCTTCGCGCCGGAGCGGACGGAAGCGGTCCTCGCCGAGCGCGCGGCAAAGTTCGGTTGCCGCCGTCCAGGCACCTTCCTGGGCGGCCGAGCTGGCCGTCCACAGCCAGCCGTCGAGCCTCAGATCCATGTCGATGGTGCCGGAGGCCTGCAGGCCGTTCAATTCCTCGATCGCGTCGGCGGTTGCCCGGCACAGCATGAGCGCGTCGTCTTCGCCGACAAACGCGTGCAGCATGTCGATTTCGGCAAACCAGCTATGGACTTGGCCGCCATTGCGACCCGAGGCACCGGAACCGCAGAAATCCGCTTCGAGCACGGTGATGCGGGTTTCGGGCGCCTGTTCCTTGATCCGGAGCGCGGTCCAGAGGCCGGCATAGCCGCCGCCGACGATGGCAACATCGCAATCCGCGCTGCCCTGCAAAGGTGGCGCGACGGCATCCGCCGCGATGCTCTGCAGCCAGAACGAGCGATCGCCCTTTTGCGCCGCGACGGGCGGCCTCAGTGTGATGGTGTTCATGTTGCCGCCCTCTCCGTGCTGCCGATGACATCGACATATTTGTCAAGCAGCCAGTCCGGGATGGCCCGGATAGGCTGCGGGAAGCCGCCGAGATGGGTGCAGGTTTCCGATGCCCTTTCGGCGGCGAGGTCGAGCGCCGCCTGCACGGGCAGGCCCGTGAAGAACCGCGACGCGATGAAGGTCGCGATGAAGCTGTCCCCCGCGCCGCAGGTATCGACGACGGTGACGGGCACGGAACCCGCCCTGGATGTCACGGTTCCATCGTCGTGGAAGGAGCCGCGCCTGCCGCAGGTGACGACGACCTGCCGGGCACCTGCGGCCCTGAACTGTGCGATCAGCGGTTCGACCGGCTCTGCCGGATCATCCGGGCCTGAGGCGAAAACCAGCGGCACGCCGTGCAGCGAAAGGTCGAAGTGCCGGGTGGAAACGTCGATGCTGAAGGGAACGTCATCCGCGACGAGCCGGCGGACGAGCGTTTCGCTGGAATTCGTGCCGAGATGCACCCAGTCGGCTTGCCGCAGCGCCATGTAGCGGTCCGCATTCGGAACGTAATTTTCCCCCACGCCGAGCGACTCGAGAAGGAAGCGCCGCTCGCCGGCGTCGTCCGTGAGCAACGTGACTGCCGATGCGCCGGGGCGGATCTCGACGTCATTGCGGTCGAGCCCTGCCTCCTCGATGGCGGCCAGCATGATGTCGGCTTCCGCATCCGGCCCCAGCGCGCCGAAATAGCGGGGATTCAAACCGTGCCGCCGCCATTGCACGGCAACATTGAGGGCATTGCCGCCCACGGTGACGAACCCTTTGCTGAGATAGGCATCGAGGCAATTGTCACCGACAGCGATCAGGTTGGGATTGGCCGTCGTCATTCTGTGTCCGCTTCATGGAGATGGGGGGCAATAGCGTCGAGGCATCGCCGCCATGTGGCAAGGGGATCGAGCGCATAGGAACCGTTGCCGAAAGGTTCGAAGGTCAGCGTGCCGGCGAAACCGTGCCTGCCGAGTTGTCCGAGATAGTCGCCGAGCGGCAGGTTGCCGTCGCCCCAGGCAAGATGCCCGGCTGGCGTTCCATCCACGATATGGACATGTGCGATGCGCTTGCCGAAGCGCTCGAAGTAGCCGTCGACGCTGTCGTTTGCCGTCGCCATGGCGACGAAATCGAGAACGATGTCGATATCGTCGCCGTCGAGCGCGCGCCAGAAGCTCTGAAGCGCGTCGGCATCGGTGACGATGTTGCTTTCGAGGCGCTGAAGGGGCTCCAGCAGGCAGCGGACGCCAAGCGAGCGTGCATGGGCGGCGATCCGGTTGATCGACTGGATCGAAGTGTTCCAGGCGGTTTCGCGGCTTTCGCACTCGAAGCCGCGGCCGGGCGTCAGGAAGAGATACTTCGCACCAAGCTCCGCGCAAATATCCGCCGCGCGCAGGAAACGCTCGACGCTCGCCGCGCGATAGGCGCGGTCGCCGGAGGCGATGTTGATCGGATAGAGGACCTGCTCGGGCGTGAAGCAGCGGACCGTCAGGCCGTTGTCGCCAAGGATCGCCTTTGCCTCCGCAAGCCGCGCGCGGTTGTCGTGGAAGAGATCGAGATGCGGGGCGACACCCCAGAACTCCATCTGCTGGAAGCCCATGCCGCTGAGCTTTTCGGCGGTCCAGCGGAAGGGGTGGTGCTGGAAGGAGAAGTTCGCACCGATGAGCTGTTGTCGTTTCAACATGATGCCTGCCCTATTTTCCGATGCCTTCGGCCAGCCCGCGGATGAAGAAGCGCTGGGCCGCAAAGAAGGTGATGACGATGGGGAGTGCCGAGAGTGTCATGGCGGCGAAAACGACCGCGTAGTTGGTGCCGTGTTTTGCCATGATCGAGGTGAGGCCGACGGGCAGCGTCTGCAGATCCGCGCCGCTGGTGAAGATCATCGCGAAGAGATATTCGTTCCAGGCGAAGAGCACATGCAGGATGACGCAGGAGACCAGGATCGGCTTGCACAGCGGCAGCGTCACCTTCCAGAAGATCTGGCCTTCGCTGGCGCCGTCCATGATGGCGGCCTCGTCGAGGTCCCGCGGTAGCCCCAGCATATAGGCCCGGATCAGGAAGGTCGTGAAGGGAATGCGGAAGGCGGTGTAGAGAATGATGAGCGCCCAGTAGGTATTGTAGAGGCCGAGGTCCTGCATCATGCGCACCAGCGGGATCACGGCGACCGTCGGGCTGAGCATGAGGCCGCCGAGCACGATGCCGACGAAGAACGGTTTTCCCGGCAGTTTCGAGCGGGTGAGGCCATAGGCCGTCCAGGCGCTGACCAGCACCGTGCAGATGGCCGATGCGAGCGTGACGATGACGCTGGTCGCGATGTAGTTGCGGATGCCCTGGTTCCAGGCCGAAATGTAGTTCGCAATGCCGAAACCGCTCGGCAGCGCGAAGGGATTGCCGAAGATTTCGGCATTGGTCTTGAAGCCGTTCAGCGCCATCCAGAGCAGCGGATACAGGACGAGGATGCCGAGGCTGATGAGGAAGGTCACGAGGCAGACTTTCGCCAGCACGGCGACGAAGTCGGTGCGCTCGGTTTCCCGGGTGTCATAGGCGAGGCTCACAGCTCGACCCTCCGTCTTTTCGTGTACCAGAGCTGCGCGAAGCCGGTCAGGAGCGTGATGACGAAGATCACCGATGCGATCGCCGCGCCGTAGCCGAAGTCGTTTTCGATGAAGCCCTGCTGGTAAAGCCACGTGCCGAGCACCTGACTGCTGTTGTTCGGCCCGCCGCCGGTCATCACCATGACCTCGTTGAACACCTGAAACGCGCCGGTGATGGTGACGATCACCATGAGGCCGGTCATTTCACGGGTCAGCGGAAAGGTGATGTTCCACAGGCACCGCCAGGTCCCTGCCCCGTCCATGATCGCCGCGTCGTAGAGTTCGCGCGGGATCTTCTGGATCGCGATGGCGAAGAGCAGGGTGGAATAGCCGAAGCCCTGCCACTGGCTCATCGCGATGATGGCGTAGATTGCGGTCCCCTCCTCGCCGAGCCAGGCGCGCGACCACTGCGCGAGGCCAACCTGTGCCAGTGCCGAATCCAGGAGGCCGATGTCGGGCTGGTAGATGAAGTAGAAGAGAAGGCCGGTGACGGTGATCGAGATGGCCGAGGGTATGAAGTAGACGGCGCGCCAGAAGCGGCGCCATTTTTCCTCGGCAAGCCCCTCGATCAGCGCCGCGAGAACAAAGGCGCCGAAAACCTGGAAGACGACGGATATGACGGCATAAAGCGTGTTGTTGACGATCGCCGTCCAGACCACCGGGTCGCCTTGCAGGCGACGGTAGTTTTCCAGACCGATAAAGGCCGTCTCGCCGGTGAAGATGTCCTGGTTCTTCGTGCTGACGACGAAATTGTCGATGATGGGATAATAGACGAACCAGAGGATCAGGACGAAGGCGACCAGCACCCAGCGAAACGACAGGATCCCGGCCAGCGGGCCGAACCGGTTGCTTTCCGCCCGGTCCGGCCCGGTGAAGCCGATTTTGACGGCTTCACCCTTCTGCTCATGCTTCATGACAGTCATTTCAGGCCGATCCTCACTTGGACGCCGCCGCCGCTTCCTTGACCCGCTCCATGACCTCTTCGGGTGTCATCGAGCCGCCGATCAGCGCCTGGAGGCCGGAAAGCCAGGCGGACGCCACACGCGGCGGGTTGGCCGTATCGAGCCAGGGCATCAGGTAGGAGGCGTCGGCGATCACCTTGAGACCATCGACCACGGCCGGGTTCATGGCTTCCGCCGAATATCCGCCGACCGTCGCGCTCGGCTGGCCGTAAGGCGGGGCGGAGAGAACCTTGCCGTTTGCCGCCGAGGTCACGAAACGCATGAAGTCGATCGCGAGCGGGATGTTCTTGGATGCCGCATTGATCATGTAGCCTTCCGGCGCGCCTTCGACAGCCTTGGGATCACCCTTCGCGTCCTTCGGCACGGGAAGCGTGAAGAAGCCGAAATCGTTCCGGTTCAGCGCGCCGTCCGCGGTCGACTGATCGAATTCGATGATCTCCTGATAGTACATGGCGGATTTGCCGTTGCTGAATTGCTGCAGAGCCGATGCATAGGATGAACCGTTCGTGCCCGAACCATCGGAGCATTCGTCGATGAGCTGCTTGAATTGCGTCAGGCTGGCGACATAGCCGGGATCGGCGAATTCGGCGGTGGCAGGGACGAAATCCTTTTCGAGCGTCGCCTGCGGCACGTTGTAGGCCAGCAGCTGCCCGGCATAGTGCACGCCCGGCCAGCCTTCCTTGTTGCCGAAGGAGACCGGCGTGACACCGGATTTCTTCAGGGCGGCGCAGGCGCTGAGCAGGTCCTCGAAGGTCTTGGGCTCGGCAACGCCCGCCTTTTCGAACAGGCTCTTGTTGTAGCCCATGAACTTGGCGTCGAGATAAAGCGGAATGCCGTAAAGCTTGCCGTTGTACTGGAAGGCGGAGACGGCAGCGGTCGCGAGCGTCTTGCCCCATTCGGTGTCGGGGCCGATGACCGGGGTCAGATCGACGGCGCGGTTTCCGCGCACGAAATTCTCCCCCCAGCTTCCCGTCCAGGTGAAGTAGACGTCAGGCAGCGAATTGGAGGCGACGAGCGCCTTGGTCTTGCCCTTCACGCTGTCGTCGCTCTCCTGGATGAGCTCGACCTTCACGCCTGGATGAAGCTTTTCATAGTCCCTGGCGGCATCGACGAAGAAGGGAGAAAGCTGTTGCAGACCGAATTTCGTCAGCACGCTGACCGTGCCCGAATAGTCGACCGTCGCATTGGGATCGGCGATGACCGGCTCGGCCGCAGATGCAGCACCGACGCTGCCGATGACGAAGGCGGCGGTCGCGATGGCCGCAAGGCTGGTCGTGCTCAAGAACGTATTGGCTTTCATTTCGCAGTTCCTCTCTTGTTTTCGTTACGTCAGCATGCATCAGGCAACCGGTCCGGCGTCGCCGCCGGACCGGAAGATCTCAGTATTCGACACGCTTGTAGTAGCGGCGCGTGGTCAGCGGGTGATCGCGCAGCACTTCCAGATGGGCGCTCAAGCGCTCCAGCATGGTCGCCAGGACGATCGGCGAGATGAGGCCGCGCGTCTTGGCCGAGACGCCCGGAAGCTTGGCGGAGGCCGCGTCGAGAACGCGCACCTTGTCGGTGTAGCGCTTGGCGAAGTTCTCCACGCGGTCCGTCAGCGGACGGAAGGCATCCTCACCCTTGAAGACGAAGAGGCTGACGCCCGGCTCCACCAGTTCCAGCGTTCCGTGGAAGAAGTCGGATGCCTGTACGGGGCGGGTGCGGATCCATTGCATCTCCTCCAGAATGCACATGCCGTAGTAGTGCGCTTCCGGCCAGACCGAGCCGGCGCCGGTAAAGATGTGGTAGGTCTCGTCCTTGATTTCCCGGGCGAGCGCGGCGGCCTCGGCCTCGTAGCCTTCCTTCACCGAAACCAGCAGTTCCGGCAGCAGCGCCAGTTCGCCGACCGTCGCATCGAAATCGGCGTATTCGCCGCGCTCGGCCAGCAGGGCGAGCACGATGAGCAGGGTCTGGAGATAGAAGGATTCCGAAGACGTATCGTCCTCGGCGAAGTTGGTGAAGTTGTGGTCGGCGTCACGGCCGAGCGGCGTATCCTTGTGGCCGGTGAGCGACAGCGTCTTCACGCCGCGCTCCTTCAGGAATGCGAGAAGCTGCACGCTCTCCTTGGTGGTGCCGGAGAGCGACGGCAGCACGACCAGCGCGTTGTCGTCGAGGCCTGCCGGCGGCTCCAGAACGACCTGTGCGGAATAGGCGGCCGAAACCGGGAAGAGCGTTGCGTTGCGTGCAAGCTCGATGGCCGGCTGGGTCAGAAACTGCACGCCGCCGGTCCCCATGAAGAAGATGCGTTCCAGACCACCGTCCAGCAGTTCACGCATCAGGACACGCACGTCCTTGGCGATTGCAACCGCGCCGCTTTGGATCTTTACAAAGCGATCCCTATCGAAATTGAGCATTTGAACCTTCCCGTTTTGCGCTCCGCAATCGTCCTCGAAGCGAGCTGACGTCTTCACGCAGTGATCCTTGAGACAATGTGAGATCGATCTCACGCATATTTAGCGCACAAGAAATTCCCGCTGACAAGTAGGGTGTCAAAAAATTATGGGAGGTCGTTTTTGCCCGTTAACCGGCGCTGTGGCGGCTGACGGAGCCGCGAACTATCAGCTTGGTTTCAAAGCGGATTTTCTGTGGCGGATCGCTTTTTCCGGAGAGCCGGTCAAACAGAAGCCGCGCGGCCGCCCGCCCGATTTCGGAAACCGGTTGCGAGACGACAGTGATCTGCGGATCGGTAAATGTCGCCAGATTGAAGTCGTCGAAACCGATCAGCGAGACGTCGTGGGGAATGGAGATTCCCATCGAACGGAAGGCAAGAAGAGCGCCCTGCGTCATCAGGCTGTCGACCGTGAAGAGCGCCGTCGGCGGCATCTTCTGACTGAAGAGCCGTATGGTCGCGTCGACGGCATGCTCTACCGTGGATTGCGAAACGGCGATCAGCCGGTCGTCCGGTGCGATGCCGCCGGCAGCAAGTGCGGTCCGGTAGCCGGTCATGCGCTCGCGCGAGGTGAAGATGCGCATATCGTCCTGCAGCAGGCCGATGCGGCGATGGCCCATGGCGATGAGATATTCCACCGCCTTGCGCGCGCCCCCTTCGTTATCCACCACTACATGGTCGCTCTCGACGTCCTCGGCGACACGGTCGATCAGGACGAGAGGCACGTTCTCGAGGTTCAGGCTTTGAAGGTGGGCGTTGTTCGTCGCTGAGGTCGGCGCCACGATGAAGCCGCGTATCGAGAGTGAGCGCAGGCTCGACAGGAGCGAAATCTCCTGGTCCAACTCCTCCTCGCTGCTGCCGATCACGAGGTTGTGCCCGCATTCGCGTGCAAGAGCCTCGATATCATGGGCGATCCGAGCGAAGAACGGATTCTGGATATCCCCGAGGATACAGCCGACGATCGGCAATTGACCGTTGCGCAGCGCCTGCGCCAGGCGATTGCCACGATATCCCAGCTTTTCCGCCGCCGCCTGAACCTTCTGGGCGGTCTCGTCGCCAACATAGCCGTAACTGTTTAGAGCCCGGGCGGCCGTCGCGCGCGACACATTGGCGAGCGCCGCCACATCCTTCAAAGTCGCCGGTTTGCGAACCATGTCACCCTTCAATCGCACAAGCAGAACGCGTCACGGTCCCCTTGTAGCGTCGGGCGATCGCTTCGACTAGCCATGCGAATGCGCGGCACTCCCTGCCCTAGATGGCGGCGTCATTTGCGGACCATGCTGAAGGAGAAATGGCTGCCGCGATGATAGTCGAGGGCATAGTTGACCGGCGCTCCGGCGGCGTTGAAACAGGTTTCGGTGATGAGCAAGGCCGGGCCGAAGTCCTTCAGGCCATGCCGGTCCACCACCTCGACCGGCAGCAAGACGGCGGAAACGCTCGCCGCCGACATCCGGGGGCGATTGCCGTATTCCTCCATGAGCTGCATCAGGGAGCCGCTCCAGTCGATATCATAGAGGCGTCCTGCGATGAGGCTGCGGGGCATGTAATCTATGCAGTAGAGGATGGGCTCGTCCTGGTGCAGGCGGATGCGCTCGATGCGGATCACCCGGTCGCCCGGGGCAAGCCTCAGGCTCTCTGCAACGCGTGTATCCGGTGTTTCCTCCGAAATGGAAACCACCTTGTTGACCGTGCTGTAGCCGTAATGGCGAACCATGTCCGTCACGCTCTCGAACACGGTGATCGGACGGTCGACCTGCACGGCAGTCAAAGCAGAGACGAAACGGCCGCGTCCGTGCTCGACATTGATCACATCGTCCTGCTCGAGTAGTTTCAGGGCTTCGCGCAATGCCGGCCGGGAAATCTTGAACCTTTGCGTCAATTGCGCTTCGGTCGGCAGCCTGTCGCCCGGCCTGAGCCCCTCGTCGCGTATGAGATCGGCGATCCTGTCCCTCAACTGAACGGCGATGGTGCGGGAATCGCGAAGGGGTTCCTCCACCGGGATGCCTCCTCATTCATGGTATCGCGCCTTCCTTGTCTGACAAATCCGGCAGGGTCAAGTGCGGCGCGCAGCGCCGCTCCGCACCCATGAAACGCCCCGGAATCTCCGCGGGGGCGGACGGACATTGGACATCGTCATCTTACAACCGTGTCCCACGGTCACCTCATGCGCCCAGCCGCTCGGAAGATCCCCTCAGGACGAGCCAGCCCGACAGGATGATGATCGCGGCACCGAGCACCGTGTGCGGTTCAACGGGCGTTGCGAAGAGGAGAACACCATAGAGACAGCCCCAGATGATCTGGCTGTACTGGAACGGGGCCACGACCGAGGCTTCGCCGACCCGGAACGCGCGCACCAGCAGCGCGTGGCCGCCCAGCATGAGTGCGCCGCCCGCCAGCGAGAGTCCGTAATCGGGGAGCTCGAGCGGCACCATATCGGTCGCAACGGCTGCAACGGCCAGCGCAACGGGCGTCATGACGATGAGCAGGCTCGCCACCAGCGCCGCGTGCGTTTCCGCCATCTTGGCCCGGCGCAGCAGGATCAGCGACAGCGCGAAGAACACCGCAGAAGCGAATGCTGCAAGATGGCCGAGATTGAGCGGCGCGGCACCGGGCTTCAGCGCCACGGCAACCCCGGCAAAACCGACCAGCACACCCAGCCAGCCGATGCGCGACAGCCGCTCGCCCAGAAAGACGAAGCTCAGCATGGCGACAAGGATCGGCGTCAGGAAGGCGATCAGATAGGCCTCGGCCATCGGCAGCGTGGCGAAGGCGTAGTGGATCAGCAGCGTATCGACCGCGAGCAGAAGGGCCCGCCAGAAGGCGAGCGACGGCTGGCGCGGCACCAGACGGTGAAGACGCCCCGTGGCAATGGCATGTCCCAGAAGCAGGACAAGCGCCGCGACGGTGATGAAAAACGTCACCTGCGGCGCCGGTATCGTGCCCGCCATGATCTTGACGATGGCGTCGGTTGCCGAAAACACGAAAAAGGCAAGGAGAACGAGCACCGCGCCCCGGCCGTTGGACGGCACGACTGGCGCGCCGCCCTCTTCAATCACGGATGCCTCAGCGGACATTGAAACGGCCGAACCTTTCCTCGATGCGGGCCTGCGCATATTCGAGGCAGATCGACAGAATCCAGTAGATCATGGAAGCGGTTATCAGCATTTCGATATGACGGAATTCGGTCTGGCCCTGGGTGCGGGCAAGATACATGATTTCCCAGACGCCCACCACGGAGACGAGCGAGGAATCCTTCAGCATGGCGATGAACTGATTGCCGGTCGGCGGGATGATGACGCGCATGGCCTGCGGCAGGATGACGAGCGCCATGGTCTGCGCCGGGCTGAGGCCGAGGGCGGTCGCACCCTCCGTCTGGCCGCGATTGATGCTCTGGATGCCGGCCCGGAAGATTTCCGTCATATAGGCGCCATAACAAAGCGACAGCGCCAGGATTCCGGCCGGCACGGCGCCGATCACGTAGCCGACCTGTGGCAGGCCGAGATAGATGATGTAGATCTGCATGAGCAGCGGCAGGCCACGAAAGAGCGACGTATAGAAGGTCGCAAGGCCGTAGATGACGCCGTTGTTGGAGAGTTTGGCGATGGCGCCGGCAAGGGCGATGATGGTCGCGATAATGATGGAGATCGCGGAAATATAGAGCGTCGTCGTCACACCCTGCGTGATGAGGAAGCCGATCTTCTTGGCGATGAAGGCGAAGGAGAGATCGAAGGAATAGAAGAATAGCATCAGGAGCACGAAGAGCTCGACCCAGACGCCAACCACCTGCCAGCGGCGCGGCAGCTGGCGCAGCGCCTTCCAGTTCGCCGCGAAGATGAGCGCGATCAGCACCGATGAGACGATGCGGCCGACGACCTGGTTCTCCTTCAGCCAATCGACCGAGGACGGCAGGATACGGCCGATCCATGCGGAGCTGACGCCGATGGAATAAAGCACTGCCGCGACGACGACGAGGACAAGCAGGCCGCCGACCCTGCGCGATGCTTCGGGATAGGTGAGTATCAATCGGCCAATCATGTTCCGCCCCTTGTTCTCGTTGAAGCCGCTTACGCTGCGCGTTCGCGCCACCAGTCCTGCGCCTGGAGTTTCCAATAGGTGAGCTGCGCCACGGCAAGCCCGGCGAGACCACCGGCCCAGACGAGGCCGAAGGGTTCGAAGAGCTTGTAGCGCTCGGTTTCGCCGAGAATGCCTTCCGCGATGACCTTGCCGCCGATCGCCGTGGTGTTGAGCCCGTGCCCGCCGAAGGCGGTGCAATACCAGACACCCGGACTCATGCGCCCGATCTGGGGCATCAGATGGCGGGCATAGGACATCAGGCCCGACCAGGCGAGCTCTGTCCTGAGATCCCTGAGCTGCGGATAGGTGCCGATCATCTCGGCGCGCAATTCCTTGACCAGGCCGGCCGTGGAGGCGGCATGGGTGGTGATGCGCCCACCCCACAGGATGCGGCGACCGCCGTCCACGAGGCGGTAGTAATCGCCGGCCCTGCGATTGTCGCCGATGGCGTTTTTCGTGGCAATCGCCGTGGCGATCAGTTCCGGCGCTTCTTCGCTAACCATGACATAGGTGGCGATCGGCAGGAAGGACCGCTTCAGCCTGCCGTTCAGCCCGTCGGTGTAGCCGCCTGTCGTGAAGACGACATCATGGGCTCTCACCTCGCCGCCCGCCGTTTTCACCCGTTTTTCAGTGCGGGAGAAATCCACCGATGTTGCGGGCGACTGCTCGCAGATGCGTCCGCCGAGACGCTCGATCTCGGCCGCGATGGCGCGCAGGTAGTTGAGCGGGTGCATGTGGAAGGCGTTCGGATTGCGCAGCGCCTGGAAGTAACGCTCGGACTTCAGCACGGCGCGTACGGCGTCGCGGTCCATATAGTCGAGGTCGTAACCGTATTCGCGGCGGGTCTCGTCCGCATAGGCCTTGAGGCTCGGGCCGTCGTCATAGCGCAGCACGCTCATGATGCCCGGTTCGGGCCGGGCGCCGTCGATACCGAGCGACTTGATGTTCTCGCGGATGAAATCCATGCCTTCGATGGAGAGATGGTGCAGCTTGCGCGCCGCATCTTTGCCGGTCACGCGGGCAATGTCGTCTCCGCCCGTCGCATAGCCGGGGCCGACGAAACCACCATTGCGCCCGGAGGCACCAAAGCCGACGCTTTCGGCCTCCAGCACCGTGACGCGCTTGCCGGCGCGGGCCAGCTGCAGCGCCGTGGTAAGGCCGGCAAGGCCGGCGCCGACGATAACCGCGTCGCATTCGACCGTGCCCGAAAGCGCCGGGCGCGTCGTCTGGTCCGCCATGGTTCGTTTGTAATAGGTGTCCGGATAGGACATCGCATGCTCCCCCTCAAATGAAATGGCGCGGGCTTATCCGCCCGCGCCGGTCTTGCATCAGTCGGCGCTGTAATCCTTGCCGTACCACTTGGTGGTGAGCGTCCCTAGCGTGCCGTCCTTCTTCATCTCCTCGATGATGCCGCCAACCTTGGCGGTCCATTCCGGATCGACCTTCTCGGCGATGACGACGAGCGGCTCACGGAAAGCGTATTCGCCCTCGAGAATCTTGACCGGGTAGCCATTCTTGATGGCGTTCATCGCGGTCTGCTCGGGCGCGATCACCGCGTCGAGGCGAACGCCCGCGCCAAGGCGCAGGTCGTCGAAGGGCAGCATGGAGTCGGCAAAGGTGCGGACTTCACCCGGCTCCAGCTTGTATTCGATCGGCGGCAGGCCCGGCGCATCGATTTCGAGCTTGCGGTTGATGAAGTCTTCCGAGGTCGTTGCCGTCTCGACGCCGATCACCTTGCCATTGAGGTCGGTGACGGACTTGGCGTCGCTGTCCTGGTGAACGACGTAGACATAGGGGCTGTAGTAGTAGATGCCGACGAAATCGATCACCTGGGCGCGCGCCTTGGTGGGCGTGACCGAGCCGACGCCGAGATCGTAGCGGCCCTGCCAGCGGCCACCGGTCAGCGTCTGCCAGTCCGGCGTCTCGAAGCTCACCTCGACGCCGAGGCGCTTGGCGATCTCGCGCGACACGTCGATGTCGAAACCGACCATCTCATTGCTGTCGTCGAGATAGCTCTGGGGCGGCCAGCCGCTGTTGGTGGCGACAACCATCGCCTTCTTTTCCATGACGCGGTCGAGCGTCTCGCCGGCCTGGGCAGACACGGCGGCAGCGACGAAGGCGGCGCCTACCGCCAGTCGCATGAAGAGCTTTTTCATGTGGTCCTCCTTGTGATCCGTCAGCTCAGATCCCCGTTTATGTAAGATGTCTGACAACCGAATGTGTCAACTCTCGTTCTCCACTGTCAAGGGGACGCGCATGAAAGAAGGAGATCGCTTCATGCTGCAGCGACATGAAACTGCGTAGACGTGCCGGCTATAGCACGTGAGCTGGGATCGGGCCGAGATAGTCATTGCTAAGATCGCGGGAATTGAGGCTGGTGGAGACGATCGCCTGGCCATCCGTGGATCCTATAGGCATGGCTGCGGAGGAGGGCGATCGTTCCAAGTTTTACAAAGAAGCGCGCGAGCGGCAGCCGTTGACGATGCCGCAAAGCGCGCCCACCGCCATGCTGAGCAACACGGCGAGCGGCGCCCTGCGATCCTCCCAATCCAGCGCTAGAACGTCTCCTATCCGATAACGTCTGATTTCAATTACGTGAGGATTTTGGTCGGTGTCCCGCGCTATCGGCGCGGAAGCCGGTTTGTGAAATTCGTTCAACTCACGCCAAAGCGCTCGGGCCGGAAGGTGGCGAGCATTGGGTGCTCAGCGCCCTTTGCCACCTCATAGGCAAGCAGTTCCCCGACGATGAGGCCGAGTGTTGCGCCACTGTGGCTAAAGGCGACATAGTAGCCCGCGATCGCTTTGAGTGCGCCGACCACCGGTTCACCGTCGCCGGGGATAGGCTTGCCGCCGACGCCGATGGAAGCGACCTCAAGCTTCGGATTGCCCTCCATCACCTTCGCTGCCTCGGCCAGCAAGGCATCCACGACGGCCTCGTCGATGTCGTAGCCGCCATCCGCGCGCGCGGTCACGCCCTCGTCCGCCGCCCAGTCGGCATCCAGCGAGAAGGTGCCGCCCGGTGCGGGGCGGACGGCGATGCGCGGCGTGTTGAGGACAGCGCGCAGGGGATGGGCGAGTGGCTTTGTTTGCACGAGCAGGGCGAGCGGCGTTCCGTCGCCGATCGTCTGGCCGCTATCCGCCGCCATCCGCGGCACCGCAGGCCCAGTCGCGAGCACGACGGCATCCGCAGCGAAGCGGGTGCCTGTCACGGTTTCCGCCCCCACTGCCCGACTGCCCTCAACAATGACGCGCGCCGCGCCCTGATCCGTCACCAGCACCCCGCCGAGGGCCGAAAACTCTTCAAGAAGCAGGCCGATCAAAGCCGGCAGGTCGACCCAGCCTTCACCGGGATTGAAGATCGCGCCCTGCGGCGTGATCGCCCTGGCATCGATGCCGGGCGTGACGCCGGCGACGGCAGCGGCCGGAAGCCATTGTGCATCATAGGCAAGCGAGACTTCGTAGCGATAGGCCGCGTCGATCTCGTTGCGCATGTCGTCGGCGTCCCAGGTCAGGCCGCCGTCGAAGCGAAGCCAGTCGACATCCGGAAACCGCGCCGCAAGCGTGCGGTAGCGGTCGATGCCGGCCATGCGCAGCCGGTGATATGGCTCGGAGCGCATGCGCGCCGAATTCAGCCAGGAGAGCGAGCGGCCGGAGGCGCCATTGGCCGGCGGGCCGTCATTAAGGATGGTAACGCGGATGCCGCGCCGGGCAAGCTGAACGCCGGTGGAGACGCCGAAGATACCGGCGCCGATGATGACGGCCGAGGAGATGATGGTGTCGGTCATTGGATGTCTTTCAATCGTTTGGTCATGCAGGTGAAAAAAGCTGTTCAGAGCGGCTCCCAGCGGCCGCTCCCCGCGGAGCGGAAGAGCGCGTCGATGGCCTTCATATTGGCGAGCGAATCGTCCAGCCCGGCTTCGAGCGGCGTGCCGGTGAGAACGGCATCGGCAAAGGCATCGGCCTGCTCGCGGTACTGGTCGACCGGCGCGATGGCGATCTCCTCTCGCCCGCCTCCGGCAAGATCGCGGCCGTCGTCCAGCACGACCCGGGTCGGCGCATCGGCCGGCGCATTGAAGGGAACGGGGATTTCCAGGCGCGCCCGCGTTCCAAGCACCGTGACCTTCTGCGTGAGGGCAAGCTGCGTGGAACAGGTGAAGGCAAGCTGCCGGCCCTCAGGAAACGCCAGCAGCCCGCTCGTCAGCCGGTCCGTGCCGAAGGTGGGATCCCTCTCCATCAGCGCAATCGCCCGCAGCGGCTCGGCGCCGAACAGGAAGCGGGCGGTATTGACGGCGTAGCAGCCGACGTCGAACAGGCCGCCTCCGCCGATATCCGCCTGGTTGCGTACGTTTCGCGGGTCATCCAGATAGTAGGAGAAAATCGTCTGGATGGCCCTCACCTCGCCGAGCCGCCCTTCGGTCACCAGTGCGCGCGCCGTCTTCCACTGCGGGTGGTGGCGCACCATGAAGGCTTCGGCAACCGGCAGGCCAGCGGCCTTCTGCGCGGCCGCGAGCTCCACCGCCTGCGCGGCGTCAAGCGCGATCGGCTTTTCGCAGAGTACCGGCTTGCCGTGTTCCAGCGCCTTGATCGTTAAAGGCACATGCAGGTGGTTGGGCAGCGGGTTGTAGATCGCGTCGATCTCGGGATCGGCCAGCAGATCCTCGTAGCTGCCATGGGCCTTGGGAATGCCGAAGCGTACGGCCATCTCCGTGGCCCTGTCCAGATCGCGCGAGGCAATGGCCGTCACGCGGCCGAGGCGGCTGGACTGGATGGCAGGGATGACTGCTTTCGCCGCGATGCCCGCGCAGCCGAGCACGCCCCATCGTATCCGTGGTGTCATGGTCTCATCCTTCCCGGCTTAGAGCACTTCCGCAAGGAAGCGCTGCAGACGCGGGCTCTGCGGGTTGTCGAAGATCGCCTCGGGCGTGCCGGCCTCCACCACACGCCCCTCATCCATGAAGACGACCTGATCGGCGACGCGGCGGGCAAAGCCCATCTCATGCGTAACGACAACCATGGTCATGCCGCGCTTGCCGAGATCGGCCATCAGATTGAGCACACCCTTGACCAGCTCCGGGTCGAGCGCGCTCGTAACCTCGTCGAAGAGAATGACCTCCGGTTCCATGGCGAGCGCGCGGGCAATGGCGACACGCTGTTGCTGGCCGCCCGAGAGGCCGCCGGGCCGGTGATGCTGCCGGCTCGCAAGGCCGACATCGGCAAGGCGCGCCTGCGCGATGCGCTCGGCCTCGGCCTTGGGCAGGCCCTTGATCTTCGTCAGCGAGAGCATGACGTTTTCCAGCGCTGTGTGGTCGGGGAAGAGGTTGAAGTGCTGGAACACCATGCCGACCCGGCGGCGCAGGGTTTCCGGCTTCATGGCGAGGATGCTCTCGCCATCGATAAGAATGTCGCCGCTCTTCGGCTCGACGAGACGGTTGAGCCCGCGCAGCAGTGTCGATTTGCCGGAGCCGGACGGGCCGATGACGCAGGTGACACTGCCCGGTCTCACCGAAAGGTCGACGCCCTTGAGCACATCGAGCTCGCCATAGGCCATGCCGAGATTGCGCACGTCGAGGCTTCCGCCCTTGAAGGCCGCTCCGGAGGTGCGGTTGGCACCATCGAGTTCGCTGACCTCTTCCAGCCCGCTGGTGATAACCGCCGGTCGCTGCTTGCCGATCCGCAGGCGGTTGTCGATGGCGTTGACGACATGAGTGAGCGGCACGGTGACGATGAGATAGAAGATCCCGGCCAAGAGCAGCGGCGAAAGGTTGCCGGTGACGACAGCCTGATCCTGCCCGACGCGAAAGATCTCGCGCTCGGAGGCCAGCAGGCCAAGGAAATAGACCAGGCTCGAATCCTTGACGTTGCCGATGAACTGGTTGACGAGGGCCGGCAGCACGCGGCGCACCCCCTGCGGCACGACAATGAGCCGCATGCCCTGCCCGTAGCTCATCGACAGCGCCCGGCAAGCTTCCATCTGGCCGCGGTCGACGCTCTGGATGCCCGAGCGGAAGATCTCGCCGATATAGGCGCCGGCAATCAGGCTGAGCGCCAGGATGCCGAGCGGATAGGGCGACGGGCCGAAAAGTTCACGGCCGATGCGGGCAAACCCCTGCCCGATCAGCAGGATCGTGACGATGGCAGGCAGGCCGCGGAAGACGTCCGTGTAGAGGCGTGCGGGGATGCGCAGCCAGGGTGACCTGGAAATGCCCATGATGGCGAGCACCATGCCGATGACGACGCCCAGCACAGTCGAGGCCGCCGCAAGGATAAGCGTGTTCTTCAGGCCGACTGTGATCATGGTCGGCAGCACTTCGGCCATCGCGTTCCAGTCGAGGAAGCTGCGGCGCAGATTTTCAAGCCAGTTCATCAGGAGGTCCCTTGAAAAAAAGACCGGTCCGACCGGAGAGGCCGGACCGGCAAGGCGGCATCACTGCTTGGGAAGATAGGAATCCGGCATCGGCGTTCCGGGGAACCACTTTTCGTGCAGGGTCTTCCAGGTGCCGTCTTGCATGGCGGCCTGAAGACCTTTGTTCAGCGCCTCGCGCAGGGCGTCATTGCCCTTGCGGACGACAAAGCCGGCCGGCGCGTCGAAGCTCGGGATGTTGACGGCGACCTTCAGTTCGGGATAGCGCGCCGAGTAATCCTTTGCCGCCTCGTAGTCGAGGAAATGCGCATCGACCGTGCCGTTGTTCAGCGCGGAAACGGCAGAGTTGTTGTCCGGGAATTTCACCAGATCGGCCCCAGTGAAATTCTTTTCGGCATAGATTTCCTGCAAGGTGCCCTGCACGACGCCAAGGCGCTTGCCCTTGAGGCCGGCCGCATCGGTGATGCCGGCATCCGGCGTCATCACGGTCAGGAAGCCCGCGAGATAGCCGTCGGAGAAATCGACGGTCTCCTTGCGCTTGTCCGTCGTACCGATCGCGGCGGCGGCGACGTCGAAGCGGCTGTTGGCGACCGACGGCATCAGCGCGGAGAACTCCTGACCGGTGAAGATCACCTGTTCTTTTTTGAAGCCGAGTCGCTCGGCGACGTTGAGAAATAGTTCGATATCAAAGCCTGTAAAGCTGCCGTCAGCGGTGGTGAAGGCATAGGGCTTGGCGTCGCCCATCGTACCGACGCTGATGACGGCGGGATCGATAAGGCCAAGCGGATTGTCCTCGGCGAAAGCCGGCGTCGTTGCGCCGGCCAGCGCGCCAAGGGCAACGGCGAAGCCGCCGGCACGCATTCGAACGAATGGGCGTTTGAGAGCTTCAATAAATCGCATTTCGTTGGTCTCCTCTGGTGGTGTCTGCGATGTCTCCAAGACGCAGGAAATCTCATCCGGACGGCGGCATGGGGCCACGCGTCCAGCCGATGCGCCTCGCATGCTGGAATTTGTGCTTCTTATTCATTGAGACCGGTCTCAATATAAAAGAGACCGGTCTCTTTGGCTTTTGACGATTGTTATCTTCGCATTTGCCAGTCGTCAATATCTCTTGTAAGGCTACCGTTCATGGATCAGAGCCCACCGCGAAACACCTCCGTCACCGTTGCCGACGTTGCGCATAAAGCCGGCGTCTCGAAGGCGACCGCCGCACGCGTTCTGGGCGGCTATGGAACTGTCAGCGACCGGGTACGCGAGGCCGTTACCGCCGCTGCACGCGCGCTCGATTACCGACCGAACGAACTCGCCCGCAGCATGACGACGGGCCGCTCTGGCACGATCGGCGTCGTAGTCGGCGATATCGAGAACCCGTTCTTCAGCCTCGCCGTGCGCGGCATCACCGACGTTGCCCGGCAAGCGGGCTTCACCGTCATCCTCATCAATTCGGGCGAAGACGTCGGCGCGGAAAAGGCGGCGATCAGAACCTTGCTTGCAAAGCGCGTCGACGGCCTCATCGTCTCGCCGGCCAAGGAGAGCGATGTCGAGCATCTGCGCGAAGCCGCCCGCTCCGGCCTGCCGCTCGCGTTGCTGGATCGCGGCAGCGACGCACTCGACGTCGATACCGTCATCGCCGACGACCGCCACGCTGCTGAGGGCATTACCCGCCGGCTCGTCTCGCTTGGTCATCACCGCATCGCTTATCTCACCGCCTGCGATACGCCCGATCACCGCTTCCATGCGGCGGGAGACATCAATACCGGCTCGGTGCGCCGGCGCATCGAAGGGTTTCTCGGCGTCTGTCGCGAAGCTGGCCTGATTGGCATGGAGGATTGGGTGCATGTCGGCGCCGCGACGCCGGAACAAACGCATCGCATCGTCACCGCAATGCTGCAATCGGCACAACGCCCGACGGCCATCATCGCGTCGGACAGCGTCATAGGCCTTGAAGTGTTCAAGGTTTGCCGTGACCTTGGGCTCAGCATTCCGGACGACCTGTCGCTGGTCTCGTTTCACGATGCGGACTGGACGTCCGTCACGACGCCGCCCGTTACCGTCGTGCGCCAGCCCGTCTATGGCCTCGGCGAGACGGCGGCCAAGCTGCTGGTCGAACGACTAAACGGGAAGGGCGGCGAGGCCAGCCGCATCGTCCTGCGCACCGAAGTCGTCGATCGTGCCTCCATCGCCGACGCTCCCGTATAACATCGAGACATCCTCAGAACTGTACCGCGAGCCGCAGGGCATCCAACATGGCGGCATGCACCGACCGGCTGCTGACGGCGTCGCCGAGCCGATGCAACTCGAAGCCGGCGGGCGGCCGCGCGCGCAAAGGCGCGGCGCCCAGCAGGCTTTCGACCGACGTGGCGCCATCATTTGCCGAGAGCGGGCGCAGTTCCGCGAAAAGGTCGTTCACCGGCACGGTGCCATGCTCGACAATGACCTGTGCGTGGGTCTCGAGCATTTCCCGGCCAGTCAGCAGGTGGCGCAACACCACCTCGCGTCGCCCCTCCCGCACGCTCACCGACACCAATTCGTATTCTAGCAGCACCCGAACATCCCGTTCGGCGAGCGCCTTGCGATAGGTGATGCTCGAATGGTGCTCCATTTCCGGCGCGACGGAGGGGTCGCGGGCAACGAATGTCACCCTCTTTCCCGCGGAGGCAATTTCCGCGGCAGCCGAGGGTGCGGGATGGCGTCCGGTCGCGTCGTAGATCAGCACCTCGTCAGCGATCTGCATTGGATTGCCGAGCGCATCGGAGACACTGAGGCAAAGGTCGCTGCCTGCGACCGGACCAAAATCCGGAATGCCGCCGGTGGCGACGAAAACCAAGTCGGGTTGTTCGGCAAGAACCTCGGCCGCCTCCGCGTACACATTCAGCCGAACGTCGACGCCGAGCCGCTCCAGTTCGGCGGCGCGCCAGTCGACGATGCCGATCAGGGCGCGACGAAGCCTGGTTCTCGCGGCCAGCACCAGCTGCCCGCCAAGCCGATCGGCCGCCTCCAGCAGTACAACCCGGTGTCCCCGCGCAGCAAGCACCCGCGCCGCCTCCAGCCCCGCCGGTCCGCCCCCGACGACGACTGCCTTTCGTCCCGCCTGCGGCGAGCGCTCGATCACCTGCGGCAGCCAGGTGTCACGACCTGTCGCCGGATTGTGGATGCAATGCACCGGGCGATAGAGGCAGTGCGAAGCGCCCACGCAGGGGCGGATTTCCTGTTCCCGGCCTGCTCGCAGCTTGTTGACGATCTGGGGGTCGGCCATGTGCGCCCGCGTCATGCCGACCATATCGACCAGCGCTGCTTCGACCGCGTAACGCGCCGTCGCGACATCGGCAATCTTCGCGGCGTGGAAGACCGGAAGATCCGTCTGCGCCTTGAACGATCCGACCTGATGCAGCCACGGCGCGGAGACGGCCGTCATGTCGGGAATGTTGTAGACGAGCAGGTTGAGACGCGTGTCGAACCGGCCGAAAATACAGTTGAAGAAATCGACCAGCCCTTCCCGCTCCAGCCTGTTGGCAACCGTAACTGCCTCGGCGAAGCTCAAGCCGTCCTTGTGGTCCTCATCGATCGTGTAGCGGATGCCCACCGGATAATCGCTTCCGACCTCTCGGCGGATCTCCTCGTGGACCATGCGCAGGAAGCGCATGCGGTTTTCCAAGGAGCCGCCGAACTCATCCGTGCGGCGATTGACCATCGGCGACAGGAATTGCCCAATCAAATGGCCGCCGGTCATCGTCTCGATGCCGTCAAGCCCGCCCTCCCGCGCGCGCCGCGCTGACTGGCCGAAGTCGCGCACGATGCGCGCGATGTCGTGGCGGTCCATTTCATGGGCAAAGCTGCGGTTATAGTCCTCCCGCGAATGGGAGGGGCCGAGCGCGGGAAGCCAGGCGCCGACAGTGGCGTTGGCACGCCGGCCGACATGGGAGATCTGGCACATCAGCGCCGCGCCATGGCGATGGACGCGTTCGGAGAAGGCGCGGAACACCGGGACGACCGCATCGCTCGACACGTCGAGCTGCGTGCCACCCCAGCTTGTATCGGCGGAAATGCGCGCCGAGCCGCCGAACATCGTCAGCGCGAGCCCGCCCTTGGCCTTTTCCTCGTGATAGCGCTGATAGGCGTCGAGCGGAAGGCCGCCCTCGTCGAGGGCGGTCTCGTGGCTGGTGCTCATGATCCGGTTGCGCAGGGTGAGCCGGCCAACCTGCAACGGCCGCAGCAGCGGATCGGCCCTTCCTGCTGGCGCAACGGCTGGATTTTCCTCCTCCATGCCCGCACCGCCTAAGCCGGACCGAGGGCCTTGCGCATGGCCTCGATGCACTGTTTCAGGGGCGGGGTGGGATCGACATTGTATTTCCAGTTGGTCAGTTCGATCGTCAGCGAGCCCTCGTAATTCTGGCTGCGCAGATAGGCGGTAAGTTCGTCGAGGTCGATGATACCGTCGCCCCAGGCGAGATGACTGCCACCGGCATCGGAATCTGTGAAATGCACATGCGCGACGCGGCCGGCGAGATGGGTAAAATAATCCTGAGGCGTCTCATGGGTCATCACCGCGCCTGCCACGTCATAGACCGCATACAGCGCGGGGCTGTTCAGCGTGTCCATCAGGTTGCGGATTTCCCTGGCCGAGCGGATGATGTTGGCAAAGGAATCCGGCAGTGATTCCATCCAGAGATCGATGCCGAGTTTTTGCGCGCGGTCGCAGAGCAGGCCCATGGAATCGACACAGCGCTCCAGCGCCTGTTCCGCAGGCTCGTCGCGGTAACCGCCGCCTGCCGTCACGAGAAGTGCCGGAGCACCGCATTCGGTGGCGAATTCCATGGATTCCAGGAAATAGCGCACCGAACGGTCGCGCAGCTCCGCTTCCTTCGCTGAGATGTTGATCGGATAGATGCACTGCTCCGGCGTGAGGGCGACGATATCGAGGCCCATGCCCCGCACTTTTCGTCCCAGCGCCCGCGCATCGGCCAGCGTCTTGTCACCGATATAGAAATGCGGCGCGGCGGCCCAAAGCTCGATGCGAGAGACGCCGGCCTCGCAGACATCGGCCAGAAACCGATCCATCGTATGCCGGACATAGTGGAAATTCATCACGCTGATATTACGTTCATCCAGTGCCATGTCTCTACTCCTCCAATGGTTGCCTGTATAAAAGAATTCTCAAGTATTGTGAGAACGTTCTCTCATGATTTCGTACAAATTCGTGTATTGTTGCTAGGCTAAGGCGTCCTGAGACCGAATTCGGTCATTGTCTCCTGGATGAAGGCGGCGACCTGCGTCGCAGCCTCATCCGGCGTCCAGCCGAGATGTCGCGCCGCCAGTTTGGCAGCCGTTTCCGCATAGCGTCGACCGAGATCCGCCTCCCAGCCAACGGAGAGGCGGCGGCGAAGGATGTCCGAGAGCGTGCATGCCTGCTCGTTGAGGACGGCATGGGCGACCGAGGCTTCGGTGACACAATGCAAATCCGGGTGGGGCGGCAAAGGCAGGTCCAGCGGGCGTGGCGAGCCGGACGGCTTCAGCCGGCGGGCAACGGCGCGCCTCAGCCGCCGCCCGGCGTCGCGATGGGTCATCAGCAGCCCGCCGGTGAAAGTGAAGACATTCGGCAGGCCTTCGTCGGTGAGGTCATGCTCGCGAACAGCGGGCGCGGAGCCCCTGCCGTCCTTGGCAAGACTCCGCGGCCGCACGCCCGCCCATGCATAGAGCACATCCTCGCGCGTCAGCCCGAAGCCCGGGAACAGGCGGCCGATCTGATCTAGGATGGCCGCAATCTCGGCCTCCGTAACGCGAAAACCTTCCGGCCTGCCGTCCGAGATAGAATCCCAGGGCCCGGCATAATGAAGTTCGCCCCAAGGGATCAAATAGAAGGGCGCGCCGGCCGCAGTCACGGTCTCGAAACCGATGCCGCGCAGGCTTCCTGGTAGCCGAACGACGATATTCGTGCCCTTTTCGCCGGTATTCTTGCGAAGATGCGGCGCCCCGGCCAGAGCGGTGATCTCGTCGACCCAGACGCCGGCGCAATTGACGACGGCGCGCGCGAGAACGTCGCGCGAGCCCTTGGCTGCCTCCAGTGTAATCCGCCAGAAGTCGCCCTCCCGCGCCAGCCCCGTCACCGCCGTATGGTTCAGCGCCTCCATGCCGATCGCCCGGGCCTTCATGATCGTATCGACAACGATGCGCTCCGGCCAATGATACTGGTATTCGGTGAAAGTCATCGCTCCGCCGATATCCTGCAACCCCGCCATGCCCTGAAGCCCCGGATGCGCCCGCGCTTCCGCGGCAGACAGAATGCGAAGGTCGAGCGGTACCCGGCCGCCGTCGCTGGCCGTCATCAGGCGAAAGGCAAGCCGGGCCTTCCAACGGGGAATGGCGTTTTCCGGAGTTAGCGGAACGATGAAGGTGACGGGCTTTACCCGCTCGGGCGCCAGGCGCACAAACTCCGCCCGCCCCTGCATCGCGCGGCGCATCAGGCTGAGGCACTCGATGGCGCTGCGCGGATGGGCGAGAAAGGTGGCGATCGAGCCGCTGGCGGCCGAGAGATAGCCGAGCCCGCAATGCTGCAGGCGCGAGGTTCTGCTGGATGTGCCCGCACCATAGTCATCGCGCTCTACCAGCAACGTGCGATATCCGGCCGCCGCCAAGTGCTGCCCTGCCGATGCGGCGATGATGCCGCCGCCGACTACGAGCGTGTCGTAGACACCGCTCACGCTCACCTCCCCGCCATCGCCACAGCGACAGATTTTCACACCGAACGTGAGAACGTTCGCAAAATTTTGCCGATGGTGTCAAGACCGCTTGACGGCAAAGCCGGCGCTATAATACGTATTATAACGTCATATAGAAAGGCTCACCCATGTCCCTCCCTTCTGCCTTCGATGCCGGCGTCGTTGCCGCGCTCTCCGCGCTTGACGCGAAATCGGTGAAGCATGTGTTCTTCGTCGCCTGCGGCGGCTCGCTGTCGATCATGCATCCGGCAAAGTTCCTGCTCGACCAGCATTCACCGCTGCCCTCGGATGTCTACAACGCCGCCGAGTTCGTCTCCCGCGCGCCGCGTGCGCTCGACAAGAAATCGCTGGTTATTCTCTGCTCGATGACCGGCACCACTAAGGAAACCGCCGCCGCGGCCGAGTTCGCCCGTTCGAAGGGGGCCAAGACCATCGGCCTGACGGTCGAGCCCGCCTCGCCGCTCGCCAGGGCGGTCGACCATGTCGTCGGCTTCGAAGCGCCCTACACGACCGGCGTGCCGATCGATGCCAAGGACAGCAACTATTCGCGGATCTACCAGATCGTCATGGGCCTCGTGGCGCTGACCGGAGGCGAAGACCTGACCGGGACGCTGATCGGCAGCCTTGCCGCCCTGCAGCCGGCGATCGATCGGGCGCATGCAACCTTCGCGCCGATGTTTGAGGACTACGCGCCACGCTTTGCCAAGGAGGACGTGATCTATACCGTCGCCAGCGGCGCGAGCTACGGCGCGGCCTATTCCTTCGCCATCTGCGTGCTCATGGAAATGCAGTGGATCAACAGCCAGGCGATCCACGCCAACGAGTTCTTCCACGGCCCCTTCGAGGTGCTGGACAAGGACCGCGCCTTCATCCTCCTGAAGGGCGTCGACAGCACGCGGCCGCTCGAACAGCGCGCCGACGAATTCCTGCACCGCTTCGGCTCGGCCGAGAACATCCTGGTTCTCGATGGCGAAAAGCTGGATCTCTCCGGCATCGACCCGCAATTCCGGGGCAATGTCGTGCCGCTGATCTTCTTCGACACGCTCTGGCGTTTCGCCTATAAGATCGCCGACCTGCGCAAGCACGAAATGCTGGAAGCGCGGCGCTACATGAAAAAGATCAGCTACTGAGAAAGCCTGGAAGAGCGGATGGAAGACCAAGCGAATCTCTTGCCGCTCTATGAACAGGTCCGGCGCGCGATCCTCGCCGGCATCGATGCCGGCGAGTTCGCCGAGGGCAGCTTCCTGCCTCCGGAACCGGAGTTGATGGCGCGTTATGAGGTCAGCCGGATCACCCTCAGGCGCGCCATCGGAGAGCTTTGCGCCGATGGCCGCCTGCAGCGGCAGCAGGGCCGCGGCACGATCGTCATGCCGGCCAAGGTACGCCAGACCCTGGTCTCTCTGTCAGGCTTTTCCGAGACCATGGATGGGTTCGGCCGGAGGGCCGGCCACCGCATCCTCTCGCGTTCCGACAATCCGGACGCCCCGGCCATCCGGGCCCGGCTGCAGGCCGAAGCACTGATCCGCTTCGACAGGCTGCTGGAGGATAACGGCCGGCCGATGACGCTTGAAACGCTCTGGTTCGATGCGCTGCGCTTTCCCGACGTGATCGAGCCGGTCGCCGCCGGCGGTTCCTTCTTCGCGGCGCTGCGCGAAAAAGCCGGCATCGAGCCGGCTCATGCCGAGCGGCAGATCGATGTCGCCCTTGCCACCGCCGGCGAGCGCTCCATCCTTGCCGTCAGCGCCGCCCAGCCCGTTTATCGCATCGAAAAGATCGTCACCGATGCCGAGGGCCGACCGCTCGCGCTGTCGCAGCTCGTCACCCCCAGCCATCTGGTCACCTACACGATCAAGATCTGAAAGGTTCGACATGCATGTTTTCGACGCCGCTGCCGTTCACGCGGCGCTTCCCTGGCCGCATCTGATCGCAGCCCTGCGCAAGGCGCATCTCGGCGGCATGCCTGCTTCCGAGGTCGTGGTGCAATCCGATCCCGCCGGCGGCGAGGCACAGTTCGTCACCCTGCCCGGCTGGGCGTTCGGCGGCCCGATCGTCGTGAAAATGGTCGGCATCTTTCCGCAGAATGCGAATCTCGAGCCGCCGCAGCCCGCCGTTCAGGGACTGGTAGCGCTGTTTGACGGCAAGACCGGCGGACCGCTGCTGGTCGCCGACGGCGCGGCCATGACGGCGCGCAAGACCGCCGCCGACTCCGCCCTTGGCGCCGCCATTCTCGCCCGCGAGGATGTGGAAGACCTGCTGATCGTCGGGGCCGGCGCTCTCGCGCCGCATTTTGCCGAAGCACATCTGACCGCCCGGCCGTCGTTGCGGAGGGTCACGATTTGGAACCGCACGTCCGCCCGCGCCGAAGCCGTGGCGGCCGAGCTTCGGGCAACGGGTATCGACGTGACGGTAACCGACGATCTCGACGGCGCCGTCGCCCGCGCCGATATCGTGTCCTGCGTGACAATGTCGGATACAGCACTGGTCAAGGGCGCGCTCCTGCGGCCCGGCACCCATCTCGATCTTGTCGGCGCTTACCTGCCCACGCTTCGGGAGGCGGATGATGCAGCCCTTGTGCGCGGCACGATCTTCGTCGACAGCCGCAACAACATGAAAGGCGGCGGCGACCTTTCGCAGGCCGTCGCATCGGGCGCCATCACCTGGGACGCCGTGAAGGCCGATCTTTTCGAACTCGCGCAGGGAAAAAGAGAAGGCCGTACCGGCGCCGGCCAGATCACCGTGTTCAAGAACAACGGCGGTGCCCATCTCGACCTTTTCACGGCATCCGCGCTTTCGCAGACACGCGGTTGAGGTCCTATGGCTGACGCTTTTACGCGTCAGCCAGGACGCGCGCCAGGAACGCCCGCGTGCGGTCATGCTGCGGGCGCGTCAGCACGTCCGCCGGCCGGCCTTCTTCCACGATCACCCCGCCATCCATGAAGATCAGATGGTCGGCCACATCGCGCGCAAAACCCATTTCATGAGTGACGACAACCATGGTCATGCCGTCGTCAGCGAGCTGGCGCATGACGGCCAGGACCTCACCGACAAGCTCCGGGTCTAGCGCCGAGGTCGGCTCGTCGAACAGCATTACATCCGGCTTCATCGCCAGCGAACGGGCGATTGCCGCGCGCTGCTGCTGCCCGCCGGAAAGCTGGGAGGGATAATAGCTCGCCCGCTCCTTCATGCCGACGCGCTCCAGAAGTACCATCGCCTCCTGGACTGCCGTCGCCCGCGGAACGCGTTTGACGAGAACCGGGGCCTCGATGACGTTTTCGAGCACGGTCTTGTGCGGAAACAGATGGAAGCCCTGGAACACCATACCCATGCGCTGGCGCTGGCGGGCCAGTTCGTTGAAGCTCATTTCATAGAGCTTGTCGCCCTTCCAGCGCACGCCGACGGGCTCGCCATTGAGGAAGATGGCGCCGCCCGTGGGCTTTTCGAGATAGTTCAGGCAGCGAAGCAGCGTGCTCTTGCCGGAACCGGAAGGGCCGACGATGCAGGTCACGTCGCCGCGCATCACCGCGACATCGATGCCGCGCAACACTTCATGGGCGCCGAAACTCTTGCGCAGGCGCTCGACCTTCAGCAGCGGTTCGATCATCATCTCGGCGTTCATCCCTGGGCCTCCCGTTGGCGCGCGAACAGGCGGAACATGCCGCCGGATTTCTTCTCACCCGCGCGATGTTCGGATTTCAATCGATGCTCGACAGCATGTTCCACGGCCGTCAGGATGGTGGTGAGCACGAGATACCAGATGGTCGCGACCAAAAGCAGCGGCACGGTCTGGTAGGTGCGCGCATAGACCATCTGCGCGGAATAGAGCAGATCGGGCAGCGCCAGCACGGAAACGAGCGAGGTGAATTTCAGCATCGAGATCGTATCGTTGCCGATCGGCGGAATGACGATGCGCAGCGCCTGCGGCAGCACGATACGGCGAAGCGCCTGGCCGCGCGTCAGCCCAAGCGTCGCGGCGGCCTCCGTCTGGCCGGTATTGATCGCCTGAATGCCGGCGCGGATCATTTCGGCGGCATAGGCGCTTTCGGTGAAGGCCAGGCCCATGATGGCGGCGCTGAACGGCGTGATGAGTTCATTGGTATTCCAGGAGATGAGCTTCGGCCCGCCGAACGGAATACCGATCGAGATCTCCGGCAGGAGAAGTGCCAGATTGTACCAGAAGATCATCTGCACCAGCGGCGGCACGCCACGGAAAAACCAGATCCAGCCCCAGCTCACCGACTGGAAGACGCTGCTGGCCGACAGGCGCATGATGGCCAGCACGACGCCGATCGCCAGCCCCAGCACCATGGCGAGCGCCGTCAGGAGCAGCGTCATGCCGAGACCGGAAAGGATCGCCGGGTTGAACATATACTCGGCGACGACGCTCCACTGCATGTTCTTGTTGGTGACGAGCACCTGAAGGAAGACGACGGCGAGGATCGCAAGCGCCACGCCGCCGATCCAGTGGCCGACCTTTGGCACCGCAATGGGCTTCACATCATGGATGGAGGGGCGCGAAAGTGGTTCTTCAGACATCGTCATTCCTAGCTGCCCGCTTCGGGCCTGTCCGATCCGGCCCGAAGCGGGCTTCGGGCCGGAATGGTTTTGCATGCGGCAAAACGGTGCCTCACAGATCGGCCGGATGCTCTTCCGTGATCAGCAGCGCCTTGCTCAGCATGCCGCTGTCGTTGAGGCCCCACTTGGCCATGATCTTCTCATAGGTGCCGTCGTCGATCATCGACTGGATCGCATCCGTCAGCACTTGGCCGAGCGGATCGCCCTTGCGCACGCCAATGCAGCTATTGACCGGCGACAGGACCAGATCGGACACCTTCAGGTCGCCGGTCTGTTTAGCCATATAGGCAAGCTTCACCGATCCGCCCACCGTCGCCTGCGCCCGGTTGGAGCGCACGGCAAGCTCCGCCTGCGCCTGCGTGCCATGCGTCTGCATGACGACCGGCTTGTCCTTGCACTCATTGGCGTTCAGTTTTTCAAGAAGGCCGATGTCCCAGGAGCCGTTCAGGACGGCGATCGTCAGCCCGCAGGCATCCTCTGCCGACTTGATGTCGAGCGTGCTGTCTTTCGGATAGGCAAAGGAGGTGCCGATGCGGCGCTGGGAAACGAAGTCGAGCGTCTTCAGGCGCTCCGCCGTCGTACCGAAGGACGAGAAGCCGGCATCGAAACGCTTGGACTGCAGGCCCGGAATGATGGCGTCGAAGCTCGTGCCCTCGAAGGTGAAGGTCACGCCGAGGCGCTGTTCCATCTCCTTGGCGATGTCGACGCTCCAGCCCTTGAGCTGGCCATCGGCATCCTGGTACTCGTCCGGCGCCCAATCGTTGAAGACCGCGGCCTTGATGCCGTTGTCCTTGTATTCCTGCGGCAGCGCATCGTGCAGCGCGGGAATGACATCGGCCAGCGCCGGCATCGCCAGCGCGGCGCTCAGCACACATCCGGCCAGAATGGATTTAAACATGACGACCTCCTTGTTGTAGCGAACCCGGCGGGCTCGGACTTCCGTTCTCTGGTTCCCCTTGAAAAATTAACGAGAACGTTCTCACATATGAGACACGGAGATTGCCCTGCCGTCAAGCGCCGTATTATCAAGACATCGCGCTCAAAGCCTTTGAAAACCCCCGTCGATCTGCTAACACCCATAAAGAGTTGCCGATTTTTCCCGACGAGACATGAAAAGATTCTCAGTTCGGCAGATCAGTTTGTGAGAGGAATGGCCACGTGGCTCCGAAAAGCAAGGCAACGATCACAGAGGTTGCACGGGCGGCGGGTGTTTCCACGGCTACTGCAGGACGCGTGCTCGGCGGCTACGGCTACACCAGCGATGACAAGAAGGAACAGGTTCTCAAGGCGGCCCAAAGCCTCGGCTATCGCCCCAATGCGCTGGCCCGTAGCCTCATCACCGGCAAGACCCGCACGCTCGGCGTCGTCGCCGGCGATATTCAGAACCCGTTCTACGCCTCTGTTTTGCGCGGCATTTCCAACGTCGCGGAAGCCAACGGCTTCGGCCTGTTGATTACCAACAGCGATGAGGCGCAGCCCAAGGAGGTTCACTCGGTCGAGCTTCTGACGCAAAAACAGGTGGACGGACTGATCGTCACGCCGAGCGATACGCGCAAGGCGCGGCATTTGCATAGTCTCAAGGCTATGGGCGTTCCACTCGTGCTGATCGACCGCGCCGTTGCGGGCCTGATGGTCGATCGCGTCGCGACTGACAACATAGCCGCATCAGAGCAGGCCGTGCGCCATTTGATCGCCGCCGGCCATCGCCGGATCGGCATCGTGGCGGAACTCGCGGACGAAGAGAGCGGCGGGCTGGAGACCTTCCTCGCCCGCGCCGTCGCCGGCGACCCTATCGAAAGCGAGACGCTCTATCCGAGCTGGCAGCGCCTCCTGGGCTACGTGCGCGCGCATCGGATCGAAGGCCTGCCCGTGGACCCTAGCCTTACTTTGCGGGCCGGTAGCTATTCCACCTTGGCCGCACAGGCCGTCGTACCGCGCCTGATGACAAGCCCAGAGCCGCCAACGGCGCTGTTCACCACGGACGGCACCATGTCGGAAGGCACCATGCGGGCGCTCGCCGAGTTGAAGCTCTCCATCCCGCAGGATCTGTCGATCATTTGCTTCGACGATCTCGACTGGATGAGTTTCCACCGTCCCGGCATCACCACCGTCGCACAGCCACGGCTTGCCATGGGCGAGGCCGCCGCGCGGATGCTGCTGGAGCGCATCCGCGGCGAGGACTATCCGCCGCGCACCGTGCTGATGCCTGCGGAATTGATCGAACGCGGCTCGGTTGCGCAGCTCTGATTTCCGGGCGGAACATTCCTCCCCGCAAGCCGAACGCGAGGGCTTATTGCCTGTTATTTTTCCATACCGTTCTCGCGGCAATGCCGACGGCCACCGTCACCAGGCCTGGCCGTTTCCTCCATATTTCATCATCGCTCCTGATATCCGGCGCGCGCGGCGCACGAAATCGGTTGCCTTTTTCAGCTCGATCCTTTAACTGAGAACGTTCTCAGTTTGATTCTCAGGAGAGCTTACCCGATGCCGCGTCCCGCCAGAATTCTCGCCTTCGGCGACAATGTCGTCGACTGCTACCGCGACCAGAACTTGATGTTTCCCGGCGGGAACTGCGTCAATCATGCCGTCTTAGCACGCCGCGCCGGCGCCGAAACCGCCTATGCCGGCGCGGTCTGCGATGACGATGCCGGCCGCCTGATCCGCCGGGCGCTGACCGAGGAAGGCGTGGATGTCTCGTCGCTGCGGGTTGAGCCGGGGCAGACAGCCTATTGCGTGATCGAGACGCGGGACGGCGACCGGGTCTTCGTGGGCGCCAATCTCGGCGTCTCGATCATCGCGCCGACAAGGACAGATCTGACGCGGCTTTCAGATTTCGATGCCCTTCACACCGGCCGGTCGAGCCATGTGGACGCCTGGCTGCCGCGCTTTGCCGAGGGGACGAAAATCTCGTACGATCTCGCCACGGTGCACGATCCTGACCGCATCGCACGGGTGGCTCCGCACTGCTTCCTGATCGCCTTCTCCGCCAGCGACGCGTCCCGTGAAGATTCGTTCGCGCTGGCCGAACGCGCGCGCATGGCGGGCGCCTGCTGGAGCCTCGTCACCCGTGGTATCGAAGGCGCTATTCTCGCCGGCGACAGTGGCATCGTCGAAGTCCCGGCTAAACAGGTCGACCCCATCGACACGCTGGGAGCCGGCGACACCTACATCGCCAACGTCCTCGTCGGCCTGCTCGATGGCCTCCAGCCCGAACTCATCCTGACAAAAGCCGCAGAAGCCGCCGCGCAAACCTGCCTGATGCGCGGCGCCTTCGGCCACGCTGCCCCGATGAGCATCGACCTTTCAAACATGATGAGCCTGGAAGAGGTCTATCGCACCACCCGCCCTGCGGAGGCGCCTCAGGAAGCCTGAGAGCAGGTGCCGGCCTTCGCAAGTTGGTTAGGCAACGGGATCATCGGGCACCCTTTCCAAAGCTCTTGAAGGGATCTGAACCGGCGGCACGCTCGTCGAATGTTGCTAAATAGCTGATTCAGCGCGTATAACGGCTCACATTGTTGCAGCGCAGGTAGGGAAAGCGGCACGTTTTCAAGGATGAATCCCGACCAATGGTCCCGCCGGTTGACTGCCACCCAAGGGAGGTATAACGCTCGTTAAAGTAGTCTGCAACGTCTGCTCTTTGGCAGATGCTCAGAGCGTGTCTCTGGAAAACCTTCATCTCAACTCTGGTTCAGACAATGCAAATCGATCATCGTCCGTCTGAAATTGCAGCCGCCTATCAGGTACCGGATCATCCACTCTATTTGGTGGGCACCTACGATAGCGGCGTGACGGTGCTAAGTCAGCAGGTGCGGGCGCTGAATCTTGTCTACGCGCTTGTGGAGTCGGGGACCATTCCCTCAACTGCCCCTGACGGCTTGGTCCCGGAAGCGTTCAAGAAGAAGATTGCGATTATTGGGGGCGGATTTACTGGACTTTCCGTCGCGGCGGGGCTCGTCTCGAAGGGAGTGGAAGCAGAAATTGCGCTCTTCGAACAGCGAGATACCCTACTTCCCCTTCAGCAGGGAAGCGACACACGGTGGCTCCATCCTCATATCTACAACTGGCCGGCCGAAGGCAGCGAGATCAGCGCCGCAAACCTTCCGGTGTTGAACTGGAAGGCGGCACGTGCTTCCGATGTTGTTGTGCAAGTGCTCGGTGAATGGGAAACCATGGTTAGGGAGCATGAGAAAGCGCGCATTGAACTCTTCTGCAATACTCGTCACCTACAGATCCACGAGGCACACGACGGAAAAAAGCTGACTATTGAATGGATCGGCGAAGCACGCGATGTTGCAACCGGCAACAAAATCGGCGGAGCGGCAACCGGACAGACGCGCGATTTTGATGTCGTTATCCTCGCAATCGGTTTTGGGATTGAGGCTGACAGCCGGTTTTCGTACTGGCGAAATGACATGGTCGGTCAGCCGAACCTTGAGCAACCACGACTTACGTTTCTGTTGTCTGGGCAGGGCGATGGCGCGATGATCGATCTCCTGAGGTTGCGTATCTCGCATTATCGCCAGGACCGCATTCTTTCTGAACTGTTTGGCCACAGCGAGACGCTGCTCGCGAGCATCCGTGAAATCAAGGCGCAGCAAGAGAGCGGAACCGACACGGAGACGTTTCAGAAATTTGAGAGCCTTTGGGACGCGATGCCAAAAGAGTTCGGTGAGGTCAGAACGAGGCTCAACAGCAGACTCCGGCGCGACACGGATGTGATCTTGAGACTTAAGGTCAGGAAGCTGTCAGACCTTTTCGACGGCGATATACGCATCTCCTTCCAGAATAGAGTCCTCGTCTATGTACTCTACAAGTGTGGCGGCTTCATTCCCTCGACGGAAAAGGAGAGTGTCCTATCAAAGCAACATGGCATACCACAGGAAAGGATCATCAGGCGGCATGGGACGAAGCGCGAACTGCAGTTGAGCGGTATACTGTCAGACGAACTGTTTTCGGTTCTGGAATCCAGGAACAAGGAAAAATTCAGACAGACGGACGAACAGCGGTGGGACGGTGGCTATTTCGGCTTTACGGGACCTGGTGGCGTAGCTTCAGGAGCGAGCGATGCGATCAAACTTGCGTGGCGAAAGGAGTATCTGCCGGACGCTACAGCACTCGTTGCGGCAGCTTTTTGTGCAGCCGTGGCAGGCTTTCTGGCCTCGAAGCATCCAACGGACAAGCGACTTCGTGTTACCCTCCATCGCGCGGTAAGCTTCGGTCGGGAAGAAGTGCTGCAGCAATGTTGCCGCTATTTTGGCGTTAATCTTCCTACAAATGGGAAAAGTCCGATGGGCCGCACTTTTCCGGGGGGAAATGCCACAATTGGGCTGGCCTACAAGATTCACGCGATGATACGGTCGAAACGAGGTGTCGATCCGGCCAAGCTTGGCGAGGCTATGACGTCTTTGAATCTAGTTCAGGCAGCCCGGAAAATGTCCGACGATGTACGGTTTGTCGCTGCTATACCGATGGTCGCTCCATCCAAGACGGATGGTCGTAATCCAGTGATTGGAGTATTGTACATCGACAGCGAAGCAGAGGGCTTCTATCTCGACGGATCTGAGCTGCAGTTGGTTATCGACATGATGGGGAATTTTGCAAAAAATCTAGACCGCGATGCGCTCGCCGACGTTGACCGCATCTCGAACCGTGAACTAGCTCGCGGTCGAAGCCCGTGGTCGGAGCCAGCTCCATTTCCAGGAGACATCGCTTATGCTCTTGAAATCGTAGATGGAATCACGCTCCCGGCAACGCGGCAGGCTGAGCAGTTCAATCTGGAATATTCGGACTTCATTCAGGTTGGCGAGACAACACTCGCAAACTAAAGGGAAGACAATGGAAGAGACACCACGAGCAAGTTCGCAGGATCAGACGTCCCTCGGCGAGCCAAGACATCGGCAGCCTATCCTGCATCAGGTCAAGTCATGGCCACATCTTTTTGAGGCGACGCTGAGTGGCGCTAAAACTCACGACATGCGCCGCGCGGTAGATCGTGACTATCGCGTCGATGATATCATTTGCCTCCAGGAGTTCGAGCCGAAGACCGGACATTACACCGGGCGGGAATTGAACGTGCGCATCACCTATATCACCTCGGCGGAATTTCCCTGCGCTCTCTCCGGCGATGGGCTGCATGAGGATTACTGTATTTTGAGCATCAAGAAGGTTGCAGGTGAGAATTGATACCGTGTCTCATCGGGGTCTGTGGGTTTACGGGAGCGGGCAAGACAACTGCCCTCAATATCCTGCGGAGCAAGGTCGGGGGAGATTTGATCTATCTTGGACAGGCCGTCTATGACGAGCTCGACCGCAGATCCCTGACGCGCACTCCGGAGAACGAGCGGCATGTCCGGCTGGAGTTGAGAAAGAAAGATAATGCGGCATTCGCTAAGTTATGCCAACCCGCCATCACAAAATGCCTCGAAGGCGGCAAAGCGGCGCTCATCGATGCGGTTATGACGCTCGAAGAATACGAATTCCTGGCGGGCACACTTACCTGTCCTATTACACTTTTACGGATTGACGCTGGCATCGACATTCGAGCGGCACGACTTGACCAAAGGCTCGACCGGCCGATGACACGCGAACAGGCGGAAAAGCGCGACAAGGTTGAGATAGACACCCTGTGTATCGATCGGGTTTTCGCCAAGGCAACGCACACGATCGTCAACGAGTCCTCAATGCAGGCGTTCGAGGCCGCCCTCGAAAACTTCATCGCTCGGAGGCTTAGCTAGTCTTGCCAGGCTTGGGAGGATGGAGTTTCGCAAACTTGGTGCCAACAGCGGATTCTCGTGGTCGTCGATCGGAAACCAGTCAATCGCTTCGATCTCGGCACAGGGCGTGGGCTTACCGCATAGCTCGCCCCTATATAGCTGTACAACGACCATTGTATCGAACAGGCCAGCTGCTCGATCTGTGAAACATCCGCAAAAGAGTAGCGACTGGCGCTCGATCAAACACCCGAGTTCTTCCTCGATCTCGCGCTCAAGGGCCATCAAATCGTCTTCACCGAGTTCAGGCTTTCCGCCAGGGAGGATCAGGTGTTGCCCTCCCTTTTTGCGCACGAGAAGAATTCGCCGATCCGAAATAACAGCAATTCCGACCTTTGAAATCGTGCGCACGAGCAAATCCCCTTATTCGCTCGACAATAGCCTAACCGTAAGGGAATTTCACGACCGAACTTACAAAGAATTGTGGACAGTCTTCCGATCAACGTCGTCGCGACATCCATTTTGGTCGGACAAACCAGAAAGAGTCTTGAAACGGCCCTTTGACTAACTTTCCGAGCGCGAATCACTCCTCCAATTTGCTACGCTCAGGCTGAATTGATCACTTTTGGCAAGACCATGGCAATCGAACCGTTGAAAACCGAAAGTTTCTTTTCAGGGAAGAATTTTCGCGATGTCGCGAGCGCTTCCGCCAGCATGAGGGGTACAATGACTAAAATAACGTTCGCAGACGTCTTCTCCGGCTGTGGCGGTCTCTCCCTGGGCCTAACACTTTCAGGCCTCCAAGGGCATTTTGCCATCGAACGCGATGACATGGCATTCCGAACATTTGCAGCTAACATGCTGGAACGGAATGGCGCGCGACGTTTCGATTGGCCACGTTGGCTTGAAAAAAAGGCCTGGGATATCGAAGAACTCTTGGACCAACACCTGACAGACCTCAGGTCGCTTAGGGGACAAATCGATATCTTGGCAGGGGGACCTCCTTGTCAGGGGTTCAGTTTTGCTGGGCGCCGCAACGAAGATGACCCACGCAACCTCCTTTTCAAGAAATATGTCGAGATGGTGCAGGTATTGCAGCCGCAAGCAATCGTGATCGAAAATGTTCCTGGCATGAAAGTCGTTCATGCACGCCGGAACGTTATTGACCTGCAAAATCCAAGTCGAAAGGATAAAAAGCTTTCGTTCTACGACAAGCTAGCCGAAAGCCTTTCGGATGCTGGTTATGCTGTGGAAGCCAAGCTTGTCGACTCGTCGACGTTCGGGGTGCCTCAAAAGAGATCGAGGCTGATTGTAATTGGCGTCAGGAAGGATCTTTGCGAGTGGCTTGATGGCGGTATCAAGCACGTCTTCGACCTCCTGGAATTGGAGAGGATGGCACAGCTACGCGAGCTTGGCCTGGGAGAAGTTGTCACCGCCTCCGATGCCTTATCAGATCTGGAAATCAACGGCCGTACTCTTAGCCCGACGACCGACCCGCAGTGCCCTCCTCGCTACCTAGAGGCAAGCTACCCCGGCCCGAAGACCCCTTATCAAGAACTGATGCATTTTGGCCATGACGGTCCCATGGACAGCATGCGGCTCGCGCGACACCGCGACGACGTGCGAGAGAGGTTTGGCAAGATCCTCGCGGAATGCAGGCGCGGCGTCCGTATGAGTGACGCCAGTCGCAAGTCTTATAATCTGAAAAAGCATAGGATTTTCCCCATGGCGGGCCATGATCCTGCGCCGACAGTTACCACGCTGCCAGATGACATCCTGCATTACTCCGAGCCTCGGATCCTAACGGTCAGGGAATACGCACGCCTGCAATCCTTCCCGGATTGGTTTCACTTCAAGGGAAAATATACCACGGGCGGAAAGCTCAGAACGAAGGAATGCCCGCGATATACCCAGGTCGGTAATGCCGTTCCACCGCTGCTTGCCCGCGCCATTGGCAAGGCACTTCAGCAGATGCTGGCCGAGGTATCGGCAGCTCGTGATCAGTTCACAAAGACGGCGAATGCCAAGGCGCCGGCACTCGCAGTAGGATGACGCATGGAAACGATGGTGGATGGAGAAGCTAAGCGGCCGTATCCCGCAGAGCTTCTAAATTGGGCTGGCAACCGGTCGGGAGGCGTCCGCCGCTTGTTTGATGAAGCGAGTGGCCGGCCAGGTGGGACCGTATTCGAAACAAACCTGCTGCACCGGCTGCAAGATTGGGCAAATGCCCTTAGCCGGGGTGATCCCGACGCTCCACGCATCCTTCTTTTGGTGGGGGGCCCGGGAAACGGTAAGACCGAGGCAATTGAATCCACGGTTGGCTGGCTTGACGATGCCTTGTCAACTGGGAAGAAGCTCAAAGCTGAACTTAAAGAATGCTTCACGCCCGATAACAACGAGTTTGTCCCACGTTTGATCCGCGTTGACGCCGGATCCATGGGGACACCTCCCCGGAATCTGCAAATCTCGATCGTCCAGGACGCATCAACCGTCGTCGGCACGGGGAAGCCTCACCGTCTCCTGCTCGAAGAGCTGGAAGAGATGCAGTCTCTTCCCTTGGGAGAGGCTTATCTTTGTTGCGTTAATCGCGGCATTCTCGATGATGCACTCATCGAGGCGATCGACAACGGTACGGCTGAGCAGCGAAAGCTTCTCGAGGCAATCACGCGATCGGTTAGCGTCGTTCCAGATGCACTATCTTGTTGGCCTCTCCACGAATACCCGCATGTAGCTGTGTGGCCCATGGACGTCGAATCCCTCCTGATCGCCCCGTCTCGCGGCGGCGATGCTCCCGCCCGGGCGGTGCTTCTTCATGCCTTGGACGAGCAGAAATGGCCCGAGGCGGATAGCTGCCCAGCGGGACCACGGTGCCCATTTTGCACTAGCCGACTGAGGCTGTCCCGTGACCGTGAAGAAGAGTCGTTCCTTAAAATCCTGCGATGGCACGAAGTGGCTAGTGGAAAGCGCTGGAACTTCCGGGACCTATTTTCACTAATGTCTTATCTTCTTGCTGGACATCGAGTTGATCCAGCATATGCAAATCTCGATCCGTGCGAGTGGGCAGCCACACTCATATCGCTCGACGAGGGCGCCCGTCCCGGCTCCAAGCCTCTACCGGGGCCATCTGCAGCCATATTCCACCTGGTTTCTGCACAATACCAGCATGCGATCTTCCATAAATGGGAGAATTCCGCTGCGCCGTCCATCCAGAAGGATATCAAGGAACTTGACCTTGAAGACGATAAGACAGCAATGGGCCTTTACCATTTCTTGTCAGCAAGAAAGTCGGCTTACCTGCCGTCCATGATTGCCGATGCAATTGACGGCCTCGCAGATACACTCGATCCCGCACTGGCTCTGCCAGACACGATCGTACAAGCAAGCCGCAACACCAGCTTCGCCTTGCGGGAATTGGACGTCAGGTTCAGCCGATCCGTTTCCGAGGGTTTCGATTTCATCCGGAGGCTGCAGATCGTAAGTCGATTGGAAGCCGACCTGCTAGATCGCCTCGCGAAGCTGGATGACTTGCTTTCGACTGGTGGGATCCGGCGTCGTCGCCCTGCTTCGGCTACAAACATCCAACGCTTCATTCGTGATTTTGCTTGCAGGCTCGTGAGACGGTCGCTGGGGACTCGGACAGGCGTTGTCCAGGATGCGCAAACGTTGGGTGAATTCCAACGCGTAGTCGAAGACGTTGGCGGCGAGGATCTTTACGATGTCGCGCACGACGTGGAGCAACTCCTCAATACGAACCAAGACTTCGAAATATCGCTGACAACCACATTCGGTCAACCGGTCCTTCCCCCCATCAGGCAGGCGACACTCGTCGTGACCGCCCGCACCGTCCGGCCCAGGGAGGCCCGTCAAGACGGTCGTCCGATATCGCCATTCTGCTACCTGACAGTCGGCGAAGGGAGATCGAGCAAGACTATCGTTCTCACCTACGACCTCTTCAAGGCAGTGAAGGAGCTGGAGTCTGGAATGTCAGCGGCCTCTCTTCCGGCCAGCGTCCGCGCTTTGCTCGATACTACCCGTGCCCGCCTCTCCGGTCCAACTGTACGAGACGAGATAGCACTTGAACGTGCACGGATCCGTATTGGCACGAGCGGAACATCCGTTGTCCAGAAGCGCGATCGGTTTGGCGTTCGCAAGGAGACGATTCGATGAACCTCGCAAAGTTCAAGGACGAGCCGTGGAAGACCTCCCATCCGGCCTACGAGGACTGCAATCTCGCAATGTCGCCGGCGCCGGAATACGCGAGCTCCGAGGTAATCCTGTCGTCGCTTTACCGTCAAATTGGACTGAAGGGTGCAAGCGAAGGAAGCGTGCCGCAATCGGGAAGGCATCTCGAGAAGGAAGTTCAGCGGTCTCGAAACAAAGTAATCGCACCTGAAATGGCGGTTCTTGATGCGAATACGTTCAACGGCTTGCTTCACTCAGTCCTGGAGAGCCCGAAGCTCCCGAACCAATCCGCTAAGCGCTTCGTGCAGGTAACTCCACTTGTGCCACAAGCCGCGATCTTTTCAGGTTCCGCGCGTCTCAGCAGCAATTCGTGGCCGGCTGGTGCCCTTGTAAAGCGAATGGTCAGGATCGGAAGCCCTGACCAAGCGTCTGCGAACAAACTCTGGGAACGGCTCTTCGATGCACTTTCAGTCTCTTCAAACGATGACATCTTTGCTCGGTTCCTAAAGGAAGAGATCGGTGCCTGGGCGCCCGAGCCGAGCTGGGAATTTATCCCGCTGGAAGCGGAACCGGGCATCGACGAAGCAGACTTGCACCAACTCAACTACCCAGCAAGGCGTTTTGTCCGCGACCTCGAAGCTATCATTTCCGCGAAGGACGCGATGACGCGTCGCCAGTGGACGAGCCTCCTAGAGGCAATCATTCGCATCGCGGCGGTCGCCCATATCACCTGGATTTGCGATGTCCACGCCGGTATCTGGGATTGCGTCCGCCAGACAATCGCAGGAAACGGTCCAAGCGATCCGGAAGATGTGCGAGCGCGACTGTTCCCTGCTTCGTTCCACTACTTCGTTTACGGTGACAGGGCGCTACTTGGTATCAAGGACAAGACATCGGCATTTCTTCGTGCTCGAATAGGGTTGAACGCGGTTCTCTGGGCAGCACAAGATGCTGGCTATCAGCAAGCTTCTCTGTCGTCGTCCCGATCGATCTTTGACCTTTGCGCATTCCTACAAGGAAACGTAGAGAAAGTTCAGCAGGCGGGGCTAAACGAGGCACTCATCGAAGTTACCGAGAGAGAGACCAGAACCCTGCTATGTAAGAAGGGTATCGGCTCCAACATAATGGAGTTCGCTCGTCACGTGCTTGGCCAGCGCCAGGCCGCGAATCCAGTGCTCCGAGGGTACGATCAGGGCTTTGCGCTGCGAAAGAAGGGTACGAGCAACAGTAGTCCGTGGGTCGTTGGGCTCGGACCCGTGGCGACCCTCGCGCTTGTTCACTGCGCCCTTTACGGCACGAATGGCCCTCGATCGGTGAAAAGACTTTCGCAGCATCTGGCCGGCTACGGGATGATTATCGACTACAATGATATCGCGAAAAACGATCTTGGAAACCAACTTCGACTTCTTGGCCTGGTGCTAGACAGTCCCGACGCGGAAAGCGGAATGCTGCTCAGCCCTCCGTTCGCCACAGGGCAGGAGAATATTGCGTGAGCCGCCTCGCAACCCATATCGCTGAAATTATCTTCGAGAAATTGTCCTCGGTAGCGCAATCCAGCGAGACTGAAGTGCGCCTTGTTTTCCATGGCCCGCCATTGGAACTCATGAAGCAAGTGTTCGACATCCTGCAAGCACAGTCACTGCCTGGGAACGTCCCGCTGTTGCTTCTCCTGCCGGAACTTCCTCCAGGCGTGGATAACCCGCTGCTCGGGGCTTCCGGCTATTGCAACGACACCCACCTCCTAAACCTCAGGAATTCACCCTCGCGCCCCGCATTCCTGAGCTTGGTTCCACCCGGACAACACAGCATGCGATCCGTTACGTCCACGACCGACGAGTTCGGCCTCGCTGCTGTCAACAACGGGGGCAACGTGCCTTTCGATGACTGGTGGGCGGATGAGTTTATCCAGAAGCTCGTCAATGTCGCTATCGCGAACGCAGGAATAGTTGAAGCGGGCCATATCGACGATGCTCGGTTCCTTCTGAACAAGGCAGGATCTGCTGCCGACGGCATGGATGGCAGCCGGACACATCGTACGGCTGCTTGGAACCTTCTGTCTCGTGCGTATGCTGCCGGGGCGGGTGCACATGGCCTGACCTCATTCCAAGCAATTACTCTTGCATGCGGCTTTCCTCCGCTGCGCAACGCCAACTCCCTCTCCCGAACACAAGCCGCGGTCCTCGAAAAGGTGGCCGAGGCGATGGCCGATGGTTTTGGCGAGGGCATCAAGCGGGCCAAGGAAACGGCGTCCGCCGAGGAGGCCAATTATCTAGACGATTTCCTTGCCCACCTGAGAAGTGTTTGCGAGCTGCCGACTCCGTTCGAGCGTGCCACACCAGCATTTTATGCTCCAGAGACGGGCTTGGAACTGTCCCATCCCCCTGCGTGGTGGACGCACCTGACCGCTGAACGTTGGTCTGAGCTACTGACCGAGGATGCGCCCGCGCAGGGCGATATAACAATGACTTGCGGGAACATCCTGCTCCAGATTCGCAAGGGCATGCCGCTAATCGTCAAGGACGAGGTAGTGCTTTCATTCGCCGTCGAGGCACTTGATGCAGCGGGCACGATTGTGAACCTCACTCGAGGTCGCAGCGTTCCAGTAGGCTCGGTTGCGGTAAAGGCGAACGAGGAGACCCAGTTAAGAGACCAGCCTCCATCGCACAAGGCGCCTATTCGCTACTCTGCCGCTGCGGAAAATTTCAATCCAGGTGCAGTCAAGATCATCTCCTTGGCTACTTGGACGCCGGGTCTTGTAGTCGCCTGCCGGCAGGCCAAGTCGATGGTTCCTCCGCGCAAGCCATCGAGGCGTGGACGGTCGGGGCCGGAATACGAGACATCCCTCTCCATTCCGGGTGGCGGTCGTCAAGAGCTCCTCGTGCTTACAGCACCGGGGATCGTCCTCGACCCAACCGCCTTGGGGATGTCAGATGACGATCAGGACCAAGTCGGAGGCTCGGATAGCCTCAAGGTACACAGCGTACCGCTCGGGTATCACCAGATCGAAGTGGAAGCAGACGGCAACTATCAGGTTGATATTGGCTATACACGGACAGATATCGACGGCACGGCAACGCACGAGACGTGCCGCGTCCTCATTACAGTCGAAGATGTAGCCGAGCAGGGCTGCCGTAGTGAATTCGAACGGCTAATTCGGGTGAACCGGTCTACCGTCGAGCCCTCTGAGGCAAAGGCTGTCGTCCAGCTCAACCGAAGCTCCCGTTCTTCTGGCTTGCAGGAATGGATGCTGCTTGAGGAAACCGTCGAGTCCTCGTATCTCCCAATCGTGCTCGCTGACGACTACGCGGACCATTGGGTGCAGCCATCTTGGAGCACCGGACTGGGAACGGTGTTTTCAGACGGTCGCTTCATTCACGACCCACGGCCGCAGATATCCGAATTCCAACCGCCTCCAGGTTTCACAGAGGCTCGCAAGGCAATCGCCGCCAAGGTAAGAGGTGCCAGCGACGAGACCGGCTTGATGGAGTCAGCGACGCTAGGGAAATGGCTAGCTGACGATGAGGGGTTTCGCGATATCATCGAACGCTACCTCGACAGTTACACATCGTGGCTGGCAGCAGAGCCCGACGTGGCTTGCTGGGTCGACGTGGCCATGGTTACTTCTCTCGAAGACGACCAAATTACGATATCGCGCACTCCTGACGCTATTATTCTTTCCCCCCTTCACCCGGTACGCGTCGCATGGCACGCGCTGGCACAGCGAATGTTGGTGGAAACAGAAAATGGCGCTCCCTGCCCCGCCGCCAGCGTACTAGATCCAGATTGCATTCCCGATGTTCTCACCCTGGCGCTACGCTCGCCGGATGGGATCGAGAAGCTGGAGTTCCTAGCCGTGGAGAATGGGACTGACTATTGGTCAGTTCTCTGGAACGGCACGCGGCTGAAAAGCCTCCCGGCTCGGTCCCGGGTCGCCCCGTTTGGAGATGCGTTCGGGATATCTGTCGGCGGCATATCCGTGGGCTTTAGTTCTGCCCAAGTCGGACGCGCTCTGGAGGATGTCTCCGGGCTACTGGCCGCCAAGCCGGTCGTTGGGCTCGTTGTCGCCAGCGCAGGCGGAACGACCGATGCCTGCAACGAAGGCCTGATAAACTGGTGCTCCGATCGGTACAAGGATACCAATGGGCGCACGCCTCGCCATGCAGCCGGCCCCCGCTTCATCGAAGTATATGATCACCGGGATCCGGCCTCGCAACCCGATGATGCTACAATTGCAAACCTCGCCGAAGATACGAGCAACAGCGTCAAGTGGTTCTCAAGGCAACCCAAGAACGCGAAGCCGGATCTTGGTATCCTGGCGCAGCTGGACATGTCGGAACCAAGCGCAACAGCGGTCAGCGAGCGTTCGCCCCTTGGTTATGGTGGCCTTTTGCGGCACCGCGTCAGGCGTCAGCTTGCTGGACGTGGGGCCTTTCTCAGCGAGACGCGCCAGTCGATGCTGAGCGCAGCATCTGGTGACGTTTTCGCTGACAAGGTTGCGGCCAGCATCGGGCAGATCGAAAGTCTGGGTGATCGTCGCGTAGGCCTGCGCTTCGCACCTAATGTCAACGCCATTGGCGATATGCTCGAGCGACGAAATGCTGACTTCGTTGCAGTCTCGTCTTCTGCAATTGACCCCGCATGTTTCCTTGGCGGTTGGCTCGAAGGGGCTTACCTTTGGGACTACGACATGCCATCGTATTCCCACCGCGCCGGTGATACGAACGGCTACTACCTGTTGTCGAAGGTCAAGGATGCGGACCGCGAGGCACTCGGCAAGGCCCTTGCCCGCTTGCCTGGTTGTAGCGCGATCCAAGGCGACAGGGTGCAAGATGTTCTGTTGGAGATCGCTCGTCGGGGCATTCCGACCATTCGGGGTCTCGCAGGCGACAACAATGGAGCGACTGGTGACCTTGGCCTATTTGTCGCTGTCCGGCTCCTGCAAGATCGCTTCCGGCTCGAGAATGTCGGAGACTCCCTGCTCCCGGTGATTTCGAAGGACGGTGAGGATACGAACGTCTGCATAATTGTCCCGGTGGATCCCTTCAGAGGATACTTTGCGGACATCTCCCGGTCACTTGGCCGAGACAAGAAGGACACCTCCTTGTCGCGACCAGACTTCATGGTCGTCGGGATCCGGCTTTCCGGCGAACGTGTCGACATTCACCTCACTCCTATCGAGGTCAAGTGCCGCCCAGGCTCCGTATTCCCTGTTGCCGATGTAGAGGGCGCACTCGAGCAAGCTCGCACGTTCTCCCGGCTCCTGACAAAGCTGCTTCCCCACGAGGGCCAACAGGCGGCATGGGCAATGTGCTTCCAGCACCTTCTCCTTTCAATCATCGGCTTCGGCATGCGTGTTTACAGCCAACATGAAGATGTCGTGGGCCGCGAAGGCTTGTGGTCCTCAATTCATGAACGGGTAGCGGCTGCAATCCTTGGTCCGGAGCGGTGTGTCTCAGTCGACCAGCGTGGGCGCTTGATCATCGTCGACGAGAGCCCACAGAGCGTCGTCAGGGATAGGGACGACGACGGCTTCGAGGAGACAGTTACGATTGGCACGCAGGACGCAGGCAAGATCGTTGCTGGCGACCCGCTGGAATTCTACGACATCGTCCGGAATCGGGTGAGTGACTGGGGCTTGTTTCCGAACCCGCACCAGGCAGCAGCCCCCGCAACCGCGATGCGACCTCCCGCGGCGCCGGCCGCCGAAGATGCAGTAGGACTGGTCCACGAGGACCAAAATGAGGTCTCCTATGCACCTCCTGCAACGAGCATCCAAGCAAGTGAAAAACAGGGAGAACGTCCATTGGAGGAGCAGGATGGCGGCGTAGTCCTATACATTGGCAAGGCTATTGACAGCCTGCGCCCGACGGAGTTGACGCTTAACATCTCCGACACACGCTTGAACAACCTCAACATGGGCGTGGTAGGGGACCTTGGAACTGGCAAGACCCAATTGCTGAAGTCCTTGATACTGCAGATCTCCAGCTCCGCTTCCAGCAACAGAGGCATCAAGCCCCGAATGCTGATATTCGACTACAAGCGCGATTACAGCAGCGCAGAGTTCGTGCAAGCCACTGGCGCGAAGGTTGTGAAGCCATACAGGCTGCCTCTGAACTTGTTCGACACCAGCACCCTGGATGACGTTCCCGCACCGTGGCTGGACAGGTTTAGGTTCTTCGCGGACGTGCTGGACAAGATCTATTCCGGCATTGGTCCGGTTCAACGCGACAAGCTGAAGAGGGCAGTAAAGGCGTCATACGAAGGCCGCCTGACTAACGATCCGCCGACACTTAATGATGTCCACGCAGCATATGCGGAATTGCTGGACGGGAAGGCGGACTCGCCGATGGCGATCATCGACGACCTGATCGACATGGAGATATTCGCGGCAAAGCCCAACGATACCGTTCCGTTCGACCAGTTCCTGGACGGGATCGTCGTCATCTCGCTGGACTCGCTTGGCGCCGACGATAGAAGCAAGAACATGCTGGTGGCCATAATGTTGAACATGTTCTACGAGAACATGTTGCGGACCCCTAAAAGGCCATTCTTGGGAAGCGACCCACAGCTTCGCGCGATCGACTCATATTTGCTGGTCGACGAGGCGGACAACATCATGAGGTATGAGTTCGACGTACTGCGCAAGTTGCTGCTTCAGGGCCGCGAATTTGGTATTGGGGTTATCTTGGCGTCCCAATACCTCCGACACTTCAAGGCGAACGCGACAGACTATCGAGACCCGCTGCTGAGCTGGTTCATACACAAAGTGCCGAACGTTACAGCAGGGGAACTTTCCGCCCTGGGATTGGTTGGTAGTGCGGCTGAGCAGGCTGAGCGAATTAAGTCATTGAAGGTTCACGAGTGCCTCTACAAGTCATTCGATGCACCAGGCGAGATCGTTCGAGGCCTGCCGTTCTTCGAACTAGTCGCTCGCAAGGGCGATGGCCCTGGAAGCGATGGTCGATAGCTTAACCCCAGCACAGAGATCAGAGCGGATGTCACGTATCCGCTCATCCAACACCAAGCCCGAGATTTACCTCCGCAAGGCGCTCCACCGCCTTGGGTTTCGTTTTCGGCTGCATGGAAGGAAGCTTCTCGGAAAGCCCGATATAGTGCTGCCCAAGCATAAGGCCGTCGTCTTTGTGCACGGCTGCTTTTGGCATCGTCATGCAGGTTGTAAGGTTTCGACCGTTCCCAAGTCCAACACTGAGTTCTGGCTGGCCAAGTTCGCGAGGAACGTTGAGCGCGACGCCATCGTGAGCCAAAAACTACAAGACCAAGGTTGGCGAGTCTTCGTAATCTGGGAGTGCGAGACCGACAGTCCAAAGAAGGCAGAGTTGGCAGCCAAGGAACTGGCTTGCCTTCTCCTTAACAAAACCAAGAATTTCTCGGTGCAGGATGTCGGTATCGTCTCGCAATATCAGGCCACTTCTAGGCCGCCTGATACCTTTGCCGGATAAGAACCGGTGGTTGGTCTGCATTTGATGGAATGCCAAACAATCCGAGACGCGCGCAAGTATGGTTGTCCGGCCTCACGCAGCCGGGCCAGTGTGGCGGTAAGTATGCAAACGTGCTTCATACCACCCCCCATGCCCGAAACCTCCCCCTCCCCGTCATCTCGCGCAGGCCGAGCTCCGTCACGATCCGCCGCGCCGCCTGCGGCGTGACCCCGAGGGTTTTGGGACGGTCCCGGCGTGAACGAGCGGTGTCGCCATCACCAGATTGACAAGCTCAGGGAGCTTTGATGAGGCCCGCCTCCCCTGCAGCTTCCGCTCCATCATTTTTCGCGCAAGCGCCAGCCGATCGTGTTCCTTGAGACCGAATTCGGCCGCCGCGATCAGCCCGTCGGCAATGGCCAGCAGCCGGACCTCGCGGCTCCGATGTGCCGATTCCGATGAAGCCGCCCCATTGTTCCGAGATGATTGCGCCCCCGGATTC
>VFQN01000624.1_pt1 | contig 64663 bp, 96 predicted proteins | sample 3512371 | NCBI WGS metagenome assembly VFQN01 (sample SAMN10412370, study PRJNA504923) | tailings metagenome | isolation source: Replicate 2 from Balatoc abandoned mine | place: Philippines: Itogon, Benguet | collected 2017-08-28 | reverse complement strand
GCCCCGCGCCACAGCTGCACCCAGTGCACGCCCGGGACCGCGCCCTGCCCACGCAACCAGGCGCCCAGGCCGCACAGCTCGCAGTGCGAGGAGGGCGGGGGCGGGGGCGAGGCGCCTGTGCGGCCTGTAGATGGCTTGACCGTGTGGAGGCTGATGCGCACTGCAAGGGTGTTGCGCCCCTGCAGCGAGGCGGGCCGGCCATCATAGCACATGACCGTGCCAAGCTGCAATGCATCTTGGCCGAAGAACTGCTCCGCGGTGCTGCGCTTGAGGCGGAGGCTGCCGCTGGAAAGCGCATCATCGTTCACGCGAAAGGCGACGCCACCAATTACCATGGCTCACAAATAAAAGCAGTTGGTTCAATGTAGGTAAGGTTGTTCATAGCTCGCAGCACTGATTCGCGGATCGCTGAACTGGAAGGTAGGATTGTAGCGTATGCGCTGAGCATATGTGCTTTTCCGCTACCAGCTGAAGGTACTGATGGAGGCACAAATTGTTCGTAAGTCGGGGGCAGATGCCTGACCCATGCGCGTGTTAGGCCCAACGCTAAGCAATTGCACCTTTCCTGCTGGGCGGTCTGGCACGTGGCAGGCTGTGGGGGGCAGGTGGGAGAGACTGTCCATCGACAGCATTCTGCATGGGACGACAAGGGACGGTGATCCACAAAATAACATCAACTTGAATCTGGTGATGAGCTAAGAGGGCGGAATGCAGTTGTCCTTCGCACGCCTCAAGGCAGTAGGAGCACCAGTACGCAGATGGAGGCCCGCTCGTCGTGGCTCATCCTTCAAAAGGAGCGGGATGCTGCTATCCGTACAGCGAGAGGGATGCGAAACCCGGTGCCTTGATGGCCGGGACCAGCTCTGTTTCCCGAGTGGGACGGGGCTGGGATCTGCAAGAGGACCAAAACTGTAAAAAAAAACGCAGATGGTACAATGGTACATGCCAATAGGCACACGTGTTTGAATGCAGGTGTCCCCCCACAAGACAATCTGAGTATCGGTACGCACGCGTTGTAAGCTCCTCAGCCTTGCCCGGCAGACGCCGCCTCCCCAAGCGAACGCCGGAACCGTACTAGATGCACAAAGGCACCAATTGTGCGTCCTAACACGGTATAGACCATTACTACAAAACGTTCCTCACATTCTCGACACCTAAGCCTGGCCCCGCCCCCACAGCCCGCATAGCTGCCGTGCTCGCCGAGACGCACCCACAGAACACCAGCACCCAAAAAAAAAGCACTCAAGCTGCACCCCTATCGTGGCGCCCATCCACCCTTCTTCCCAAGGGGGGACTGGATACGAGGCAGCTGTAGGGGGAATCAGCCAGTAGCGCCCCCGCGGATGCTCTTTCGCTCCCCCCATGCAACGCATTGAACCCCCATGGGCCATCCACAAACACAGGCCCCAGTTGCCCCACAGACGGCCCACATACAGAGCACGCCTCCAAACCAAGCAGGCAAACAAGACAGGAAAGAAACTGGTCCCTGGAGAGTGTCCGCCCTTGCATTAGTCATTGCATGGTACCTCGCACCATGCCCATGCGCAATGATAGCTAGGTAATAAGCATCCTTGCCTCCACTACTTGGCCATCATATGCATGCGTGTCGAGTGTATACGGGTGTCACGTCGTGCCAAGTGCCAAGAACAGTGCCAGTCACAGTACACTTGCAATATTAGCTTGTGACGGCCGCAGCTAGAGGCCCTCGCAAGTTTGCACACTCCTCATAATCAACACGTACACACCTTGCACGCAGCCGACATCGCCGCCTATAAGCTCATACCTTGCCACGTCACCTGCGGATAAACCCATGAAGGTGCCCCCCTCCACCTCATTTGCCACACTGCCCTCCTCCACGCAGCTGGAGTTATTGCACAAAAGATGTGCAGAAAAGTATCTAGAAGATGGTACACTGGCTGTGTTGGATAATGTATGTCGTTTTGGCAAAATAAGTGCCAAGTGCAGAAAAGAAGTGTAGAAGTCAGCAGCTTGGCTCACAGCTTCCGCCTCGGTCGCTAACCTCCCTAGCAATTGCACATGCCATCGCGGTACAGTTCTCTTACTCTGCCTTAAATACATGCGCTGTACCTCCCCTCTCCGCATCCTGCTACATACTGCCCTCCTCCGCCTCCGCCTCCGCCGACACACTGCCCTCCACCTCCGCCGAGGCACCTCCCTCCCCCACACTGCCCTCGCCCCACAGGCCGCCCTCCCCTCCCCCCGCAGGCAGCCAGCAGTTGTGGCCGTGGTCCTCATCCTCACCACCACTGTCGTCCCCTGCCTCCTCATCCTCATCGCCACCGCCAGCCCCTACCTCCTCGTGCCCACCCCACCAACCGCCGCTGCTGCGCACTGCACCCAAGCCCCAGCCTGCCCCAACCAACCCGAGCCGGATTCCCCAGTAACCCCTCCCACTCCCTGCCCCACATCCTCCTCCCCCTCCTCCCTGTCCCAGCCCTGCCCCTCCGCCCCACCATGCCCCTCCTCCTCCCCACTGTCCCCCTCATCCAGCTGCACATCCTCCTCCTCCTCGCTGGTTTCACTCAGCTCCCACTGCTCACCATCCGAACGGCTGGACCGCCGGCCAAGTTGCCCCGGCTGCCCCTGCACCCCGCCCAGCGGGCCCTCACCCGCCGGCCAGCGGCCGCCCTCACCCGATGGCCCAACGCGCACTGCACCGCCGTCACCCTCATCTAGCTCCCCCTCCTTGGTGGCCTCATGCACTTTGTCCTCGCCGTACGCCTGCCGGCCCACGCCTTGACCACCTGCTTTGCGCTTCCAACGCTGCGCGCGCGCCGTGTCCCCCGGTTGCAGCCCGGCACACAGGCGCCCGTCCACGGCCGACCGCCACATGTGTACGGCATCGCCCTTGCGCGCCCCCAGGGCCCGGAACAGCGGCCCGCAGCAGCTCAGCCGCCAGTAACGACTACAACGGCCTTGGCAAAAGCTCAACCTCAGGCAGTACGGCAGGAGCACCTGCTGCTGCTGCTGCTGCTGCTGCTGTCCCTCTCTCTCCAACCCTCCTGCTGCCCCCGGTCCCGGTCCGTACACCATCACGTGGACCGTCTGGCCATGCGCGAGGCTCGTTGCAACGGGAAAGAAAGCTGCCACGGCTGCTTGCCGCAACTGAGCTGTCGTGCTCTCCGCAAAGCCGACCAGCATGCTGCCAGGAGGGGGAGGCGCAGCACGGGGTGGAGGCGCAGGCGAGGGTACAGCGGCGTCCGGCGGGCGCACACGTGTGCCCTCTCGGCGTGGTCCCACCAACCCTGGGCGCTGCTGCTGTAGAGGCTGCGGGCATTGCTGCTGCGGCTGGTGATGGCGGTAGTGCTGTTGTTGTTGCTGCTGCTGCTGCTGCTGCTGCGGCGGTGGCGGCGAGGGCTCCTGCTGCGGGCGGAGCTGGTGCTCATCGTGTTGCTGCCATGCCACGGCCCCATGCTCCTGCGCTGGCCCTGGTCGCTTGGTCGCCCGTTGGGAGCCCTCCGCTGACGGCTGCGCCCGCGCCTGCGAGCACGGCTGCGCACGCTCGAGTTGGGCCACCTGCGGCGCTGCAGCAGCGTCGGCCTCCCGCTCCGCGCCAGCCAACAGCCGTATCGTCACCCGCCCACCCGGCAGGCGGTTCAGCAGCACACGGTCACCGTGCGTTGCCCCCAGGGCTTTCAGCAGGGCGGCGACGCATGAGAGGCGCCACGAGGGTGGCTTGTGTTGATCGCGGTAGCACACCGCGCGCACGGTGAAAGGGACCAAAGCGACCTGCTGCAGCAGCAGCAGCAGCTGCTGCTGCTGCTGCTGCTGCTGCTCGTCTTGCTCTACCCCCTGCCCCATGCTGGAAGCTCCCAGGGCGTTGCCGCCACCCGCCACCCGCCACGTGCATCACCACGTGGAGCACCACAGCGGCCGACTGCAGCTGGTCTCCGTCCAGTGTCCCACGCCAAAAGGCGCAGGACGCTTTTTGCGGCGTATAAATGACGTTCCTTGCCACGGTGCCTGGCAGCGTGTCCCCACAGACACCCGCTTGCACCGCCACAGCGCGCGGCATCCGCCGCCGCTCCTGCTGCTGCTGGCGGTGCTGCCCTTGCTGTTGCTGCTGCAATAGCCATGCCCATACCTGCCCATCGGGGCCCCGCGCCAGGTTCATGCTGTCTCCTGCTCGCCCAAAGCCTACGAGTGCCAACCTGTTTCCCTGCAGCCGGACAAGGGCAGCCCCAACGTCGCGCGCTTTTGGGCAGTCCAAGCCCGCTGAGCTGTCACCGGCGAACAAACGCATCGTCACGACCAACCGCGCTCCGACATCCAGAGCCTCCGCCTTTGGCCACAGGCTGGACGCACCAGGGCCCAGCAGCCCCAACCGGTCGCCAACAAACCGGACCGTGTGCACGGCCGGTCCGCCAGCGGCTGTGGCAGCAGGAGTAGCTGGAGCAGCAGGGGTGGCAGGAGACACCAACGGCTGTTGCGGCATCGAGGATGGCAGGAGGCTGCGCACCCTGTCCGGTTCACCGCAGCCGGCTTGCGTAGGCGGAGCCTGGAGGTACGGCGCGTGCGGCTCAGCAGCAGCAGCGGGTGCCCCTCCGCCGCCTGTCATGGTTGGAGGGCCGACTGTCATGATGGAACCGCCCACACCCGAGTCCGAACGCTGCGGCAGAGGCGTTCCGGTATGGCACTCCGGGGGTTCACACCTAGCTGCCCGTCCATCTTCGGGGAGAGAGGGCCGAGAAGGGGTGCTGGTTGCCACCGCCTCGGAAGGCAGTGCATGCCGTGCCGGCCCCACACCAGCGGCTGGCGCCGTTCCCACCGCCGGCCCTTGCAGCCTGCCGTGGATGGACGGCCGGATATCCCACCTTGCTGCTGCGTCCGCAACGTCCTGTGCTGCATGCCCGACCACCACAGCCACAGCATCCGCCGTGGCCAACGCCATGGACTCCCCTGCCTCGCATGGCAACCCTGCCGTTCGGGCTGGCGCTGCAGTTGTATTGGTAGTAACCATCTCACGTGCGCTTTGGCGCTGCTGCAGCTGCGTCTGCTCCTGCTGCTGTTGCTGCACCGCCTCCGCCTCCTCCCCAGGCAGTGCCGTGGGCTTGCCGTCGCACAGGCGCAGCCTCAGGCCGCCCCCGGCCCCGCGCCACAGCTGCACCCAGTGCACGCCCGGGACCGCGCCCTGCCCACGCAGCCAGTCACCCAGGCCGCACAGCTGGCAGTGCAAGGAGGGCGGGGCCGGGGGCGAGGCGCCGGGCGTGTGGCCTGCAGTTTGCTGGACGGTGCAAGGGCGGATGCGCACTACAAGGGTGTTGCGCTCCAGCAGCGAGGTAGGTCGGCCATCGCAGCAGGTGACCGTGACAAGCTGCAATGTTTCTTGGCCGAAGAACTGCTCCGCGGTGCTGCGCTTGAGGCAGAGGCTGCCGTTGGAAGTCGCATCATCGCTTACGCGAAGGGCGACGCCACCAATTACCATGGCTCACATGTACATGCAGACGATTCTATAAGGCATAGTTGTTCATCGCACGCAACACTTGGAGGATCGCTGAGCCGGAAGGTAAGATTGCAGCCTACGCGCTGAAAGCGTCTGTCCTTTTCCGCTATGAGGTAAAGGTAACAGATGGAGGCAACAATGCCTGCAAGTCTGGGGCAGATGCCTGACTCGTGCGCGTGTTAGGCCCAACGCTAAGCGATTGCGACTCTGTCCTGCCGACTCAGTAATTGGGCGTCTGGCACGTGGCAGGCTGCGGCATGAGGGAGCAGGTGAGAGAGCCTGTCCAGCGACAGCGTCGGCATGTACAACAAGGGACAGTGATCCACCGAATCACAACAACTTTTGCAATCTTTTGGTGAGCCATGAGGGCTGAAGGCAGCTGTTCCTCGCGCGCCCCCACACGACACAGTCAAGTACGTAGGGGTAACGGTACACACGCAAGTGTGTGCTCCTCAGCCTTGTACAGGGGCGCCGCCTCCCCAACCGCACGTCGGTCTTGGGCTAATGACAAAAGGGGGCTGCTCGCTGTTGGTGCACGCAGGTGCAGTCCATGCCCCTGCTCCACGTATCGCAAGTTGCCATGCCACGCGCATGACCTGGTGGGTGATCGACCACCGAGCCGCACAGCCGGCTTCGCCACCTATCAGTCAACCCCGAAGGTAACCACGTGGAGCCGTACGCTTGTCATGTCACAGCTCAACATGGCAGCTGGGGCCCTGGCTGGTACCTGGGGGCTACATCTGTCCGAGGCCTCGGAGCAGGCTAGACCTGGGCCAGACCAGCCTTAGGGGTCCGCCACGGACGCACGGAGGGGCCAAGGAGCACAACATAGCGGCCTTTGCCTAAGTGCAGGTGTGTGGGGTATCGGGGATGTCGAAAGCCTGAATGGCATACAGCAGAAGGGTTAAGCAGAAGCGCATTCGTGCCCCCCACCCCCTTCCTTCATGGGCTGTCGTCTAGATCCTGCCTTCGTTGGGTACTTGTGCGTGGTCCAAGCATGGAGCTGCAGCGCTCATCCCTGAGCGTACACCCCTGCATGTGTTCGTTTGGCGGTGCTTGGTGTTGGCGACGTGTCAGTTGCCCTGCCCCATCCAGGGTTCGGGCCCCACTGGCCACTGTCCCTGTCCTGACGACCTTTCCCCATTGGCCACCCCACAGCATGGAGTCGTATATCCATTCGTCCTCGAGCCTCGTAACGGTAGTTCATAGTATTGTCAGCAAATCTTGCCTGATACATGTGCTGTAAGGCAGAGTGCCTGCCACCACTGTTGTCGACGACATTGCCGTTGCCCTGTTGCCCACGACACCCGCGATGCCGTCCTAGCGCAAGCAACAGAAGACCGTGTTGGCTACTTCGAAAACTGAAAAATGGCCGCTGAGCGGAAGCTCAAGGCGGAAATAGACCGCACCCTAAAGAAGGTGCAAGAGGGGCAAGAAATCTTTGATGACATATGGAACCAGGCGAGTAGCAGCAGAAGGAGCACCTGGCACGCTCGCCAGCCTTCGTTTCTTGGGACTCAGCTGGTTAGGACTGGCCTGCAAACGCGCAGTACTCGGCCCACCGACAAGCGCACGACCTGGAGAACCAAAACCAGAGAGAAAAGCTTGAAGGGGAGCTGAAGAAGGAGATCAAGAAGCTACAGCGGTTGCGAGAGCAGATAAAAGGATGGTGCGTAGGGGTTTTGGGGACTGGGCCCTCGCAAGTCCACGCGGGGAGCTGAATGAACCTGTAATTGCCTCTATGCCCGCTTAGGATCGCCGGAGCGGACATCAAGGACAAGCAGCCGCTTATAGACGCTCGGAAATCGATCGAGCGGGACATGGAGCGCTTCAAGGCTTGCGAGAAGGAATCGAAAGCCAAGGGGAATGCAGCCGGAAGCGGTGACCGTGATCCCAAGCAGCGGGCGAAGGACGAGGCGCGTGACTGGATCAACACCGTGGTAGACCAGCTCACCGAGAAGGCAGGTTGCCGGTACTGCTGCCTCGTGTGCAGTCCCCCGGTGGATGCGGCATTCTAGTAAGCTTGCTCACTTCATCTTCTGCGCGCCGGGGCCTGGAGGGCCTTTCGGAAGGCCAGGGGAGGCGCCAGCGACCCGGGGGGCTGTCGAGCATTTCAGCCTCCCCGCCCCCATTTATTACGCGACCAGCACACAGATGCAGAGTTTCCATGCCCCTAACCCTGCATTCTGCATTGCCGCACTCCACCCAACACAGCTATCTACCTGTCTGCCTTGGATACGCTGCACCCTAGTCCACCGCAACCCCAACACCTTACACCGCGCTCCACGTCAATAGCGGTACCACCGTCGCTCCCTGCCCTCACCCCACGTCTTCCCCCTGCCCAACGCACATCACCAGGTGGAGACCATGGAGGCGGAGATGGAGGAGCTCGCGGTGACCGTGAAGAAGCGGCAGAAGCCCCCCGCTCGGCTCACGGCGCTCGAGGAGACGGTGGGGCGGCACAAGGACCACATCGACAGGCTGGAGAAGGTGCTGCGGTGCATTGACAACGAGACCATCCAGCCGGACGAGCTGTCGGACCTCAAAGCGGACATGGAGATGTACCTGGTGGGTAGCGGGGGCCATGAGGAGTGGAGCGCGAGACAACAGTGAAGGGCGGGACCCTGGGGAGGGCAACACAGAGCCCGGTGGATGGCACTGCAAGCAGGGCGGGATAGACTCGAAGTTCGGGCTAGGTTGCCACAACGCTCGGGGGCACGGTGCATGGAGGCTGTTGGCACAGCCGCACGGGCAGAAGGGCGGAAGGCAACAAGGCGATGGCGCATGGGCTAGCCGTCGGGCCTGGCCACGAGCATACAGGAGTGGGTCGGGCCTGATGGGAGGGTGCTGCTGCGGCTGAGGGAGGCACAGGCGCCCAAGTACGGCAACGGGGTGCGTTGTGGTGCTGGGACTGAGGCTTGCTGGCATCGCTGCTGGCGAGCGGGTGGCACAATGCATGCATACCTACTACGATTGTACACCTAGCAAAGTGCACACGGCTCCGAGTGGGTGGCACGCGCATGGGGCTCTTGGAAGCGGGGATTCCGAGGGAGGCACGACACATAGCACTGGTAAGGTAAGGGAAGGTAAGGTGTACACGGGCGTGTGGCCTGCCGAAGGTCAACCCACGCACGGCACGCGCACAGGCGGGCGCACGTACGAGTGCACCTACGCCCACATGCGGCTGGGCGTGCCTGTGTCACGCCTGACGTGCTTATCTGTGTGCAACATGCACGGTGCGCGTGCAGGGCTCAGAGGACGGCGAGGACTGCGGCATGGACATGTCCAACGTGGACGAGATGTACATGCTGTTCGCGGACCGGCTGGAGGCGGTGGACAACGCGGCGCCCGCAGCGCCGCTGCACGTCAAGCACGGCAAGGTGCGGGCAGGGGGGAAAGGGGCCTGGGCGCTGGGGATGCTGCACGTCCAGCACGGCAAGGTGCGGGCAGGGGGGAAGGGGCCGGGGTGCTGCGGATGCTGTACGTCAAGCTCGGCAAGGTGGGGGCAGGGGGGAAGGGGCCCGGGTGCTGGGGATGCTGCACGTCCAGCACGGCAAGGTGCGGCATGAGGCCACGGGGCGCTGGGAAGGGCGCAGAGAGGGGGCAGGGGACACGGGGCAGGAGACAGGGGGTTCGCCAGGGGCCCGGGCGCTGGGGATGCTGCGCGACAGGGGCGCGCGGGCTGGGGAAGGGGCGCAGCAGCGGTGCGGTGGACGGAGAAGTGAGGCAGGGGTGCTAGGAGCGGGTGGTAACAGGGGCGTTGGGGTGGTGATGGCGGTCGCTGCACTTGAGGTGCGGGAGCGTGCACTTCATGTATGGGAGAGTGCGAAGCCTGCGAGGGACTGGTGCGGTCCAGCCCTCACGCCCGAAGAGGCCTGGAGTGAAGGTATCGGCTTGCGGGATGGTGAGGGGTGTACGCGTGCATGCATCGTAACAGGGGCCTCTGGTGAGGTCTCCAGGAATGCCTCGAGGGGGTTACGTGTGCGTAGGCATCCTGACATGCGCTGCCCTGGAGGGCACTGCATGACCAGAATTGTCCTTCCCTGGATGCTGCTCCTGGCCTGCTGCTGCAGGGCGCTCGGGAAAAGGAGGCGGAGGAGGCGCGCGAGAAGGAGCGGGAACGGGAGCGTGCGGCTGCGGCAGCCGCCAAGGCGCAGCTCATAGCACAGGTGCGGAGGCGCTGGAGCGTCCTGCTTCGCAGCGGCTCAGGGTGCAGCATGCGCTGTATGCACCCTGCTCCATGCTGCTTCAGCTTGCTGCAAAGTGCCTTGTCCCCTTCCGTAACTACGGGCTGGGAGGCCTGTAGTTACATTAGCCCCATCAAAGGTTGTCACCGGGTTTCCCCGCTGCTGGCCGTGCGGCGCACGCAGGGCAACACCAACCTCAAATTGCACGACGATGACGACCGGCGGCCCGCCGTCGGCGCCACCGGCAAGGCCGCTGCCGGCGCGGCGGCGGGCGTGCCGCTGGCGGTGCCGCCGCTGACGGCGCCGACGCCGACGGCGGGGTCGCGCGCCACGGCGCCGTCAACGCCCATGAAGGAACCGGACTCAGGTGGGTTGCTGCTGGCGCGCTAGGCCAGTGAGGCAACCCTTGTCATCAAGTACGGCCATCACCCTCGTTAGGCAGGCATTTCGTGCTACCAGCCGTGCAAGTTACGTTTGACTGCCCTCTCAGTGTTATCAAACATCTCCTTATGGACCTCAGGGACGGTCACGCCACGCTCGTTGCCAGCCGGGCCCACAGTGCCGGCCTCTCCCGCGCCATCCGCACCCCCGGGCGTGTCCCCCTTGGAGGCACCCTCTCCCGTGCCGCAGCGGCCGGGGCCGCCGCCCGGCATGTCCCCTCCCCCGCCCGGCATGGCCCCGCCCGGGTCAGCCAACCAGCCGGCGCTACCACCCGCGCCGCAGCTCCCGCCCGGGCCGCCGCCACGGACGCCTCCGCCGGGGGTGCCCAACGGCACCGCTGGGAGCATGGATGGGATGCCTCGGTGGCTGGCGGCGGCGGCCGGGGCGCCAGCGGCGGCGGCGGCAGCGGCGACGACGCAGGGCGACGCGGGGGAAGCGCGCGGAGGGGCGGCGGCCCCGGACGGTCCGGCGGCGGCGGGGCCAGGGCCCATCGGACAGGTACTACATAAAGGGATTTGCATGCTGCGTAAGGCTGTGAATTAGGTCTTGCTGTTACGACACGTGCTGCGGTATTGCCATGTGGTGGCCATGTGGTTACAGGGTAGCCTCACACTTCATTCTCGCCTGCACCGCAGGCGGACGCGGGCGGTGCGTCGGCAGGGCCCGGGTCATTCCCTCCTGGGCTGGCCGGCCCCGGCGCTGGCGCTGCGGCAGCGGAGGGCGCAGGGCCTCGGCCAGGGTTGGCAGGCCAGGGCGAGCGGCCGGGGCCCGTGCAGGGCCCTGCAGCTCCCGGGCCCGCGCCCGGGACAGCTCCGGCACAGCCGCCTGCCCAGCAGGCCGTGTCGCAGCAGCAACAGCAGCAGCAAGCAGCTGCTGCTGCGGCGGCGGCGGCCCAGCAGCAGCAGCAGCAGCAAGCGGACTTGCTGGCGTCACGCATGGTGGGGCTTGGGCTGGGGCCGGCTGCGGGGCCCGGAGGGCCTGTAGGGCCGGCAGGGGCGCCGCAGCCCGCGGGGCCGCCACCCGTGCCTGGGCACGTGGGGCCGGGGGCGGGGCCCGGCCTGGGGTCACCTGCGGGGGAGCTGCCGCCCGTGCAGCCGGCGTACTCGGCGCAGGCGGCAAAGCAAGTGCTGGAGGCGTGCTACGCGTGAGTGCGGCGGGGGTTTGGTAGGGATGTGGGTTGCGGAGTCCTCCTCGTGTGCAGACTTGGATGGAGCGGAAGACCCGAGCTGTCGTGCCGCGGCAGCGGGCATGGCAGGGATGGGATGGGGATATGAGGAGGCGTACAATGTGTCAGAGGAGCAGGATGACAGCAGGGGCAATTAAAGTGTAATTGCGGGTATGCTGGTATGCAGCCCGTCCCTGCCACGTCGCGCATGGGAGGCAGCAACCATTGTCGGTAGGCGCTCCCGGGTACCCTCCTGTCAACCCGCTGCCACTGCTTGATGCTGTTAACCCACTTACCCTCTACGGCCGTTATGGCTTGTTCCTTGTGTGCCCCAGTCGCGGCGTGATGCCGCAGCTGTCGGACACGGAGTGGAAGCACTACCGGCCGCGGCACCCCGTGGCGGTGCCCGCCTCCTACCCGCGCTCGCCGCCGGAGGTGGTGGACAACCCGGCGTTGTTCCGCAAGGTGGGGGCGGCACGTCGTCGAACCTAGGTGGACGGTGGGGTAAGGATGACCCTGGGAGGGTGTGCTTAGTGACTGTGGCTCATTCGTCAGCGTCTGTCATGAGGCAGCGCTGCAATGGCAGGGCGGGGCTGAATGTTGGTTGGGGGTAAGGCGGAGAGCTAATGCAGGGCGGTGCTATGGGGTCGGGTGAAGGGCGTGCGCATGCCTCGGCTTGGCCGTGAGCAGCCGGGCGCAGCGCTGGAGGCTGACCAGGGAACCATTTTGTGCTGTAAGGCGCGCAGCGAAAGACTGCGCCAAGAGCTTAGTTGTTGAACGGCTGGTGATGTACTCATTGTTGCTGCCTAACGAGTGGGGCACGTTGTGTCCATCGGTATGGTGCTCATCACGGCCTGGCAGCAGGGCCTCCTCTCCAGCTCCTACCGTTAGTGTCTTAGTGACAGAGGGGCCACAACACCGCAGCGCACCGTTGCCTAGCAACCGCCTCGCATACGCGCCTGCCGCTAAAAGCGAGCTGCAACCCGCAATACTCGCATGCACGCAGGTGGACCCCGAGTGCCTGTTCTTCGCCTTCTACTTCCAGCCCAACACCTACCAGCAGTTCCTGGCGGCGCACGAGCTGAAGCGGCAGAGCTGGCGCTTCCACCGCCACCACAACGCCTGGTTCCAGCGCTTCACGGAGCCCACGGTCACCAGCGACGAGTTTGAGCAGGTGGGCGGCTTTACGTACCACTGGCAGAAGGAACCATACAACACATACCGTACTGACTTACAAGTCCCGCGCGCTGAGAGAACGAGGGAGATTCGAAAGCGCGCGGTGCGTCGTTTATCACAAGCGGTGTGTACAGCAGTTGGGGCATGGAGGCCGCGCGGGCCCTAGGGACAAGGGGGGCGAGTGGCTGGTTGCTGCTGGCATAACGCGCACCATGCGCGGACGCGATTGCTCGCGACATGTGATTTACTTTGAGATTATCCGGCACGTGCCAAGGCTGCGTGTGGCTGGCAGAGCACGTGCGCACCCCCAAAAGCAATCGTATGCGTTGCCTTCCTACCTTCAACCTCCGCAAATATGCCTCGCGGCCAGGAGCTATTTTGCCTGCAAAGGCGGACATCGGAATTGCAGCAAGAGGTGTGCAGTGCACGTTGCGCCATACACCCGGAGCACTTATCCCTTGCTGCTGGGCTGCAGGGCGCGTACGTGTACTTCGACTACAACATCGTGCACGACGACCTGCAGACGGGCTGGTGCTACCGGCGGAAGGAGAACTTCACCTTCAGGTGGGTCCCGCGTACATCACATACGTGTGCGTCCATCAGCCTGCCCTACGGGGCTATGGTAGTACTGCAACAGCAAAAGACGGGCTCAGTGTCATTTTCGCGAGCTTGGGCTAGGCAGCTGAACGGTGCCCTGCAGCTCGTAAGGTATGCCAACCGGTTGGCGAAATGCACGCTGCCGTATTGGGGCCATGCAGGACATGCGCTTAGCAGCACGGCAGGTCGGGGTCCCACTGGTTTTCAGTCCTTGTGTAAGCCTGAGTGCAACATAAACCTCTACTCTTGCCTGGCTTCATGCACCTTCCTTGCCCTGTTCCGTATCGCGCTGCCCTACAGGTATGACGCCCTGGAGGACGAGCTCAAGGTCATCGGCCCGCAGGGGCAGCAGCAGCAGCAGGGCCCGGTCAGCATACAGCAGGCTGCTGCCGCAGCGGCGGCGGCCCTGGCGGCGCAACAGGCGGCGGCGGCGCAGCAGGCGGCGGCCGCGGCGGGACCCATGTGACGGACTAACGCATGACACGCACACTGATAGCATGTCGTAACGCTACGCTTGACGGCTGTCCGGCTGGCGCTGTTGGCTTGCATGGATGTGGCAGTTGCTAGTAGTGCTTGGGGTTGTGCATGTGCTCGTCTGGATGCTGCGGGTTAAGAAACGGGGGGCGCCTGCCTCCCGGATGCATGGGTTTGCAGGACGGCAGGTTGGCAAGGGGCGGGCATGAGCGCGGCAGCGAATTCGGACTGCTGGCCTGGTTTGATGTCGTGTGCGGCGACGGCGACATGGCTTAACAGTGTGGTGTTGGACGGCGTAACAGACTGCTGACAACCCCAATTCTTGGTCTCCTGGGTGCTGCATGAGCCCACCTTGGAACCTAGGAGGAGTGTAACGCACTGGATCGGTTGCGCCTCGCTCGCCACTTGAAGCTGGGTACCGTAACCTTTGATGATGCAGTCTGAACGTGGGGCACGGCCGAAGCACGAGCAGTAAAGCGCTGTAGGCTCGTTAGCAGTTGAGTATGAGAGGAGTCGAGGCGCCTCACGCGCCTGAGTGTGGCTTTCTAAGGCTGAACAGCGATCCCCATAAACGCACCCTGACGCACCGCATGATGCGACACAGGACTCCCTTATGGTATCAGGGGAAAGAATCCGCCGGAAACTACACCACGCTAGGACACGCCCACGGAATTACGGTTCTTGCTTTTTGGGTGCATCCCTAGACGACGGCTGGAACACCTCCTGCTTGCTCTTGTGTGCAAATCTGCACAAAAGCTAAAGCCATTCCAGGGTCCTTAGTGGACCACATGTCAGGTGCAGAAAGCAGCAACTGTGCGACCAGCCTGTCAACCAGGGGGGTCTACTCATGTACACCCACGGAGGCACAAGATGCAGGGAAAGGTCAGAACTGACAGCGACCGGCCTGGGTTTTTTTTGCTGTAAGCAGTTTTAAGATGGTGCTGATATGAGCGCACAGTCAATCTCCAAGCCCCGCAGCCTGCAGCCATCACGAGGAGCGCACCTCCGGGATACTGTAAGCCTCTATCGCGCCCGCCGCCCCGCCCTACCCCGCTGGTAAGGACGTAGGGCACGTTGCACGTTGGCCTGAGGGAGGAACAGAGGCGAAGCTGCATGTGCGCGTGCCCTTGGGCTGCATGGGCCCAGCCGTAGGCTGCCTCTTGAGCGCGCTGGCATGCGGCTGAGTCAAGGATGTCTGGCGGTACGGCGGCATGGCTGTTGCTTCTCCACCTACTGTGTGCCTCACTAGTCAAACCCTCCTGATACCAGTCTCGTATCTAATCTTAATGTACTGCAGCGATAAAGGAATGGAACTTGGGTTCTCGCACAGACCGACATGGCGAGGCATGGAGGGCGCTGTCATGGGAAATTGGCGACCCTGATAACATGTCTAGTCATCTGTGCAATTAAATTAGTCGATGCTGACGGGCCTCAAGCCAGGGCTACAACATTGAGTTTGCGCGACCGGAACGCAACCTTAAAGAGAGGCGTGGAGGAGCTGCAGCTATCACGTGCAGTAAGCATACATAGAACTCATTCGTTCCACAGTCGACCGCAGAGGACGACGTTGTTGAGGGTACTCACTGACCCTGGCACCGACCCACCGAACCCCACCGAACCCACAGGTCCGGGACTGCTACAACGCACCATACCATGCCACGCCCTACACGTTTGCGGAGTTTTTGGCGGGGAAGCCCACCAGGTACTCTTGTTGTTCCTGTGCTCCAAGCCTGCGGGCAGGGTACCGGGGCAGGCAGGCCGCTGTGCATGCATGGCACCATGTTAACGGCGCCCACTGCCCAGTCAGCTACGTGTCCGTATGCTGCCCCGTCCTTCGCTCCTTCCGTAGGCTCTACGTGCACCGGGTGTACTGGAGCAGGAAGGGCGAGGCGCTGCCGCTGACGCTGTACACGGCGGCCAGCATGTCCCGTCTCAAGGTGGGGTTGCTGGCGACCATGGCCTTTGCCCGTGGGTGCGGCGCCCTGGTCCGCCTTATGCTGTGGACTTGGCGTTGCTACGTACGTTGAAGTGGCAAAGCTGCTGTGGGACCTGCACAGCAGGACAGCTGGCTGTCCGTCCAAGCAGCATGCACCACATGGCACACGGGACGCCTGCAGACGGGATGGCAGCAAGGCCCACGCAGGGCCTGGTAGCGCAACAAACCACGGGCACAGCAGAAACACAGGGCCCCACACGCACTCATTCCGAGATTCCGCCTGAAGACTGCCGTTCGCCGTCTTTTTGACTGACCCATTTGCCGTACTCGTCATCACAGGACCTAGAGGCCCAGTGCCGTGAGTACCCGGGCCCCTACGCCGCCGCCATCCACCTGCCCCTGCACCAGCCGTCCAGCCCCACAGCCCCAGCACCCATATCCGCGTCATCAGCCTCATCTTCGGGAATACAGAGACAGCAGCAGCAACAAAGGGAAGAGCTGCAGCGCCACCCGTCTCTGTCGTTGGAAAACACTGGGAAGCTGCAGCATGCTGCCCGGCAGCTGCAGGAGCTGTTTGACCGGCTGGAGGCGCAGCCGTCGGCGTGCCAGCTGCGGCTGCTGCTGCTGGTGGAAGTGGTGGCCAGCCGCGCGCTGCTGCACCTACCGCCCACGGCCGCGTTACGCAATGCGGCGGCGCTGATGTGCCGTACGGCCGTAACGCTCATGGTGGACGTTGACCTGGCGGTGGGCGTGATGCTGACGGAGATTGCACGGCACCCGGGGAGGTGGGTGGGCAACAAGTGATAGGCAGCCGCCATTTGGGCGACATGTTGGAGCCTAAGCGTAGGGTGCTTGTGCTGGCATGACCGGCTTCATCGTGGTCAGGAAGGGAGGGGCTTGGTACCGGCATCCGCTTGCGCTTTCTCGCACTGTGAATGCCCTTTACATTCTCAGTTCAATCACTGTACCGCCCTGGTAGACTGCCTTGATGCGCACGCAGCCTGGTGACATTGCCAACATGCAGGAGAGGGTCGTCAAAGCTCCAAACGTGCGAAGGCACGCACGGGTGCTCAAGCTCGTGGCCATGATGTGTGCTGCAGGTCCAACGAATGGAACGTGCGCTGCCACGACAAGGGCCGGGTGCTGTACGTGGTGCCCGCCCTGGACGCCTACCCGGACGGCGAGGCGGGGCCCCCGCCGGGCGGCTCCTTCGAGGAGTGGCAGCAGCGGCAGTGGCTGCTGGCCGAGCTTGTGGCCAAAGGTAGGGTGCTCTTCCGCACGGATTATAGATGGGAGCGGAAACTTTAAGAGCCCAAGTTTGACCGGCTTGCCCCCTGTAGCCTTCCGTAGGGAGCTTTCCGATTGGACACCGTTTCACACTCAATGCCGGACTGGGAGTTTGAGGTTGTCTCGCTGGAGCCCACAGGGCTGATGACAGCCGTCGCCATGCTGCATGCTGCGAGTGACCTCCAAAAGTACAGTGGTGTACGCAGGACGTACTGAGTCGTTCCTGCGTGCTGCATGTTGCCTCCTGTGGCGCAGTGACGTACGACAGGAAGCGGAACCTGGCCACGTGGCTCCATGACGGCGTCATCAGCGCCATGTCGGCCCGCGACCGGCCACGTGCGCACAACGCAACCGACATGGCCAAGTGGGTCGAGGCCTACAGGTTCGAGGAAGGTAGGCTGGGCGGCTGAGCGTGGCCCATTATGTTACTGTGCTGAGCTGTCAGAGCACTATCGTCCAGCGCAAGTAGTTATGTACATGGCGGCACGGGTCCACCGTAGCTCGAGGCTGCACGTGGCACACTGTCTTGGCTGTATATTGTATTCGGCCTACCGGTATTCCTTGCTCATACTGCACCGCAGTCAAGTACGTGGCCGGGTACGAGCCCTACGTTATCGCTTCCAGGTAAGACCGAATGGCATGGCCTCGAGCCTTTAGTACGGTGGTGCCGTGTTCCTGCCTGAATCGCACATGCCAGGTGGCGCGAATGTTACTCGTCTGAGGTTGCTGTCAAAGGGGGGCCATGTCCAACCCTGCTTGGTACGACGTGCTGTGCGAGCCATATCGCTAGCTACTCCTGCACCTTCTGCACGCGTATTGGCATCGTAAGTCGCAAACCGATGGCCATGAACTGCGACCCTCCCTCGTCCCACTCCGCCCTGGCGCCGTTCCCTCCCGCAGGAAGCTCTCACCCCCGTACGATGAGCGCTTCAGGTTCGTCTGCAGCACCTATTGCACCATCAAACGCGCGCGCCACTACACATGTCTGGTCATGTCAGGCAGAGGCTCTTCCATTGCGTACGGTGCGGGTTGCTGCTACCAACCTGCACGGGTGCCGGTGTGTGCATCGCACGTTCGTCACAGCGGTGCACCGATCACCTGTGTGTGGGTGTCGTGTGCTCAATCTCTTGTGCTCAGTGTCTCACGCTCTATGTCTCATGCTCCGGTGCAGGGGCCACACGCACGTGGACCGGGAGGTGCAGGTAGCAGCCATGGGCTGGGGCCCGAAGCGGTCGTCCATGTTCATCGTCTTTGACGTGAGTGGACCGGAAGTACTCATTGTCCCTGTACCTTTTCAGTGCACAAGACGCGCGGGCGCAACAGTGCTTGTCAGGGTTGCATACTTCTCTAACAGTGCTATGATGGACTGTACTACGGCACGCACCTGTATTTGCACTTGGGGCAGGGGCGGACCAAACTTAACAGCCCCCTGCCTGGGTCCACCAAAAGCCCTTGTAAGGGCCATTCCACAAGGAGGTCTGCTGGTGCTTACAACCGTTGCCCTCTTCTCTATCATCTGACGGCTGTTGCTGCTGCTGTCTATGCATTCGCCCGCAGGCGTGGTTGGTGCGCCGCGCGCACCGGCCTTTGCTGCTGCCCACGGCAACTGCTGCAAACGGTACTCGTGGGCCCCTTGGACCGACCCATGGGTCTGGCGGTCCCGCACACCACCGCAAGCACGCCTGGGAGGACTTGTCCGAGGTGAGGCGCTGTCACACGCTCCTGCCTTAGGAACCACAGACACGTTGCAACCCCGCGTGTGTAACAGGAAGCCGTGCCGCTCTTACTACGCCGGCATACGTTATGTGTGCGATGGGTGCTCGAGCATAAAAGTGCTCTCATGTCTCAGCCCCATACCTGAAGGATCGGCGCTTGGCGTGCCTGTAGCCTTACTCCCGTGTTGAGTACGGTAACCCCTCCGACTGGCCGCTGCTTATGTCTACGTTCCGCCACAGGCCGTCACCTGGCAGGGCAAGTCCACTACCGCGATCACAGCCTTCCTTGACTTCATCGGCGGGCTGTCACAGCCGCTGCTGGGGGAATCAGGGAGCATCCGCAGCGGCAATTACACACCGTCGGTGGGGGACGCCGCTGCCAACTGCCACAGAACGCTTGCTTGGTGGCAGGAGAAGCGTGCATAAGGCGACGATCGACTCGATGCTTCGCCAGATAGGCGGGGAAGTGGGGGGGGGGGGAGCGGCTACACAGCAATAAGCTCCACCTGACGGCAATCATGGCCAGGGGAGCCCAGGCCTTAGACATGTGCTGTCTTTGCAAGACTTTTGGCCGTGACGTGAGCTTTGCCACATGGAACGGCACGAAACTGCAATCCTAGTTGCGCAATCCGTACAACCACCCCAACGCCGTGCGAGGCGTGCGGTGGGCGTGCGACAAGGCAAGTGCTGCCGCCGCCGCCCCTGCGTGCCGTCCAGGCTGTCCGCACCAGTCTGAAACCTTTCCTGTCACGAGCTTACGACTGTAGGCATGGCATCAGGTTGCTCAATAGGCTTAGAGGGTGCATCTGCAATTTTTCTGTCACGGGGCGATTTGGCGGGTAGCACCGCACTGTTGTCGGCCAGCTTTTGGACCAAGGCGTTCGCGACCTTGCTATTCTTGAGGGCTTGGTCCTATTGGCGCTCTCCTCACGTGAGCATGTTTGCCTTCTGGCCGTACACTACGATGTTACTGCGGCAGGCAGGAGCGGCGGGACGCCATGAACTGTACAGCACACAAAAGCCGAAGCTGAGTAGTTATACGGTTTGCTTGAGCAGCGTTACAGGATGACCACACTGATTCAGGCCAGTTATTCCCTCGCTCTTTTCACCGGAGACCCTTGAGGGCCAACTGAAGTCCAGGCCGGCCAAGGCTACACATTAAAGCTAACAGTATCAGACCTGTGTATCATTTGAGGACTCCCCTCGACCAGCTCGCAGCATTTGCATGGCCCGCGAAGGAGAACCTCGTTACCAGAGGGCGAGCACGGCTTCCCTTGGTGAGGGTATTAGCTCTTCTAGAAAGAAAGAAGGGAGGCTTGTTGCTTCCTTGAAGAGACTACTCCGGCGCGGCCAAAATGTGTCTTCGCACATCACCCCCACTGATGTGGCAAGTCCCTTGGCAGAGTCTGCCACGAATCCTGTCTGCGAGACGGAGACCAGTGGTGGATCGTTTTGGGGACTGGGCCTGGCAGGGTCATCCCAGTTCGCCAGGCTCAGTGCCGCAGAGGCGAAGCAGGGTGAGACCCTTCAGCACGCCCTATCTGGCCCGCTGAACCTGGGCAGCTGTAAACGTTCGGGTTCGTCGTTGGCTCTGCCATACGTGCGACCTCTTGGTACGGACAGCCTGGAGAGCCCAGTGACCAACCGCAAGGTGGCCTCCCCAGGCCCGACGTTACCTGCGTCGCCCGCGTCGCCTGCGTCGCCTCAAGTACCTGTTGCAGCCCTGCCGCGTATTAAGGAGCGCATTATGTCTCTTCGCCGGAGCAGCACGGCAGACCTATCTGAAAAGGCGCAGGGGCCAACCGCTGAGGAAGTCAGCAGGCCAAACAGTCGCGCGTTGCCACGTGAGGCAAACCCCGCAAGCGCCCACCCGTTGACTGCCAGCCGTTACGCGCGCTTCGGCAGCTGCACTAACGTGCCTATGCTAGACACGTCAAACAAGCCGCGCCTAGGGCTGCTGAGCAGCAATCGCAACGGCTCGACACCGTGTCTCCAGTCCCTCGCGGCCGACGCCACCAGCGTCGCGGCGACTGGGCCGCACGGCACTCTGTACGACTCGAGTTCAGGGCCGCTACCACCAGCAGCCCTACAGTCGCCTGCATCGTCGCTGCAACCCAGGCGGTTCCTCCAGTCACAAGTAAGCGGGAGCCTTAAAGGGCCCCATCCCCCTGCGGCGCCGAGGCCCCAGCAGCCGCAGCAGCGGCCCGAGTCCGGGCGGTCAACGCGGTCAACGCTGTCGGGGCTTCAGCTGCTTGCGCTGCACCCCAAGCTGCCTCCACACATGGAGCGGGACACGTGGTGTATAGGTGCGTGTTGGAGGCAGGGTTTGCAACGACATGGCCTGGCCTGTGCACGTGTCATGGCAGGGGATCCGCTGAGCACGCAAGGAGGGCGTTCCGTTGTGGGGTCACCGCGGGCAAAAGCTAGGTAGATGCCTTGCAGTCTACGACAGTCATGCTTTGGTGCATGCGCCCGCATGCCCAAGGCAAAGCCTGACTCCATGGCCCGCATGCACGGTGTCTGCGCCTGCCTCCAGAGGACTACCACATCACAGCCCGCATCTACAAGGGCGCGCACTCTTCCGTGTACAAGGCCACGTGCCTGCACAGCGGGCTGCGCGTTGCGCTCAAGGTGTACTCGCTGGACCGCGTGCCCTCCAACCTGGTGCACACGCTGGTGCGCGAGGTGCGCATCCACGCGGACCTGCAGCACAGGAGCATCATCGCGCTGTACGGCGTGTTCCAGGTGGGGGAGGGGAGGGCAGTGTGGTGGCAGTGGGGAAGGGGAGGGCAGGTACAGCGCGGCAGGAGCTGTCGGCGAGACACTGGTGCATGACCTGGTGCGCCAGAGGTGTAGCGCCCCGCTCATCTCCACGTCAGCAGAGGTGTAGTCGGGATGCTGAAGGCTGTGGAAAGGTCGGCAACCCACGTGTGACGTGAGTATCACTCCCTTGTACCCTTTTTGTGCAGGAGGACCACCGCCTGGTGCTGGTGCAGGAGCGCGCCGACCGCGGTGACCTGTACCACATCCACCGTGGCCAGCTGGGCAGCCGCATGTCGGAGCCGCAGCTGGCGGAATTGGTGCTGGCGCCGCTGCTGGACGCGCTGGCGTACCTGCACGCCAGGGGTGTGTGCCACAGGGACATCAAGGTGGGGCCTTCGAGTGGGACAGAAGGACAGGGCATGAGCTGCTGTTGCCAGGGTCCGTTTTTACCGTGCGTCCTACGCGCTCCTACCGCGGCACCCGCCTCGTCTCACTTATGGGATTTGACCGTTCCTGCTCTCCCCCTGTGCCTCCCCACCTCACCCGCACCCGCAGCCCGAGAACCTGCTGGTGACGGCGGACGGCACGCTGCGGCTGGCGGACTTTGGCGCCGCCATCAACATTGCCGAGGAGCGGGCGGTCACGCGCACCGGCACGGGTGAGTGGGTGCATGGGGGCACGGGCGGGCGTTCCGGGTGAGGAGGCAGCGGGGCGGCCGGGCGCACGGAGGGCGGACGCCTTCTCGCTTGACCTGGGGCGGAGGGGCGTGTTTAAGTCCAGGGTGGGCACAGCAGTAAGATAAGTCAGTAGGTTGAGCACTTGGGTGGCACGACGCACGTCTTCTTGCCTCTCCGTGCAAAGTTTGTTTACACGTTAAATCACCTGCCACCGACGTGCTCCTGACACATACCCTCCCTGTGACTGTGTCCCACATATGGTGCCGCTCTGGCTACCCGCGGCTTCATACCCTCCAGCCGACTACATGGTAAGCGGGCAGTGCTTGGTGAGCATTGCTGTCACGTGCGGCAACCATCAGCGCAACTGCGGCTAAGGATGACGTGCAGTCCGTGAACCATGCCGAGCAAGCAACTCATGCCTCGCGTAAGCGGGCCATGTCCGAGCCCTGTGCATTCCCTCCTGCTCATCGTTATATCCCACGCCCCTCGGCCCCCGCGCCTTTTCCCCCCGCCTCCCCCAGGCCCCCGAGGTTGAGCGCTGCCCCCTCAAGGCGCAGCCCGACGACAACAAGGACAACCCCTCGCTGGCCTACACCACCGCGGCGGACATCTGGTCCGTGGGCGTGCTGGCGTTCGAGATGCTGTGCGGCTTCCCGCCCTTCGCGTCGCCGGACCCCTACACGGAGGGCCCCCGTGTCACAGACGACGAGCTGCTCAACAGGTCCGCTTCTGCTGCGGCCATTGGCGGCCCGGAGGTCCCGCGTTTCCTGCACTTTCCCCACTTTATGTCGGAGGGCGCGCGGTCCTTCATCTCTTCGTGCCTGGTGGAGAGGCCGGCGGGCAGGCCCACAGCGCTGCAGCTGTTGGCCCATCCGTGGCTTAGGGCCGCCATACAGGTGGCGGCAGCTGCCGCTGACAACAGGAGGAAGCGCTTTGGCTAATTGGGTATGGCGGCATCATTCATGAGGGGAGATGGGACGTGTGGTGACGGCTGGCAGGGGTGCGTGGCACCGTGGCCGCCTAGATACCCATCGGCACTGCCCCTTGGAACGAATGTAGTCTTGGAAAAATCAGATGGGTAGGCGACGCATGGGCTTGGATGGGGGATAATGTCACAGGCTTGCCTGAGGTACTGGGTCTTTTATTGCTGGCTGCTCCTGCACGGTCTTAGCAGGTTGGCCCTGCTGGGGCGGCCGTAATTGTGATTTGTGCTTGATTTGTGCGAGAGGATTTCCTCACCGGCCTACTTGTCAACGGCATACTCGGGGAGACGTTGTACAGGTGCTGCTACGAGTTGGGTTGCGCATAGCTGCGATATTGATCACGTGATCATGCATGCTGGGTGCGAGCAGATGCCTACTGGGCGGCGGTGAACAAAGTGCGGGAGAGCAACATATAGGGAGCGTGAGTGCAGGGTGACGGCGAGAGCGAGGTAGGCGCTGACGCGTTGGCGTGAGTGATCGCGAGTGAACGGAAGTGGGTCGCTCTGTCGGCATTTGAACAGCACACGGTGGGGCAAGTAACCCGGCCCTGGTTGTGCGCCCACGTGTAGAGACTGGCTGGAGGGCGATCCGCGTGTGTCCTGGTCCTGGGCCAGCAGTGAGCTGATGGCCTTGCGGGCGTTGCTTCTACGTGCGATGCATGTCGATACCAGCACTGGCCAAGCGTTCATACTAGCTGCTGGTGTCCGGAGCGTGGTTGGCGTCCTGCCCCTTGCTGGGCACAGGAGAATCCAACCAACCGTAGGCCTGAAAGGTTGCTGCTTTCTGTCCGAAAGCCCAGACGGGCCGCCAGGCGTTTGTCATCATTTGCACTGCTGCATGCTACCCTCTTTGGCCCCTCCGACACCGAGGGCCCTTTGGCGCATATTGAAACCCAGCGGCGCATGCTGCGGCTTGGTGCACCCTTACTTTGTGCATGGCTACTGCTGCTAAGTGTTTTACGTGATGGCGTTGGAGTTTACTTGCCCTTTTGGGACTAAGGCGCCCCATCAACCTGGGCTGTATGTTAGGGGTCCGATACGTACCTCATGGGACGATGGGAGACGCCGGTGCGCGTCCCAGCGTGAACCTGCTCGATCGGCGCAACCCCTACAATGATGTGAACCGCTAATGGTGAACGGAGCATGTGATGTTTTTCTGAGCTGGCGTGCGTAGCCTTGGTAGTTGCTTCCGTCACACCAGGCAGCGAACGGATGATACGTGAGAGTGGAGCGGTCCTGAGCGTCCCTGTTTGCTTGCGGGCAGCAGTGGCATTATTCATTTCTGTTGTAGCCGGGACCGGTACATGTTGTGCCCCCCAAAGCCGCCCGTGCTGAGATCGACAGCTCATGCTACCGTATGCCTATTGATGCCTTGCTGGTTGGTGTATGCCTTCATGTGACAACAGGCACTGCAACTTGTGCTTGGCATGCGTAATCAGCCACCTGCGTACGACTTGTTACTATACCAGGTTGCAGCAGTGCGGTGTGCTCCGTCGTTGCTTCGCCTGGCTACGTAGGCAGCACCTGGCGTACGTGTACTGGTAACTTGCGCCCTACAGCTAGCATGTCTGTATTCCCTGATTTGAAGGTGCTAGTAGGCATGAAGACATTGGCTGGTGAGGGCGGCAACCGTGTCTCAGGCGGCTCAGGACTGTCAGGTGTGACGTACTGACGCATCCCTCGTGGAGCATCAACTGCCGCAGTGGGAACGTCGACCGCGCTTAGGGCGAAGATTTCATGACATCTGCTGTAACCTTGAGATGGACGCGTCGCATGGTACGGCCTACCTGGTATGGCCTGCCACTGGCAATCCTTGCTGCTGCACATGGCTGCTCCACGCTGCTGCGTGCTGCCTCCTTCCTGCTCCTTCGGTGCTCAGTCAGTCAGTCTGTGTGGCGTGTATGGCTGGCAGCAAGGGCTGTAACCTCGACCGGAACCGCAGGAGGCGACAACAGCATATAGCAGCTCATAGCCAGATGTGTTATAAGTTGGCAGTGGTGCAGATGCACCGTTTTGCATCGCTGCCACGCCCAGGCATCCACCCAAGCCAGTTGCCGGGACCAGCCCTGTTTCTCGGTTGGGAAGGGGCTAGGTTCTCGGGTCTCAAGGTGAACAAACCTGTTAATACCATACATACAGGCTTACCCTACGAAGATCTACCCCCTGCTACGATTGCCTAGTTACGCTGCCAGGTGTGTGGACGATTTACCCACATACATCTGTAACCTTCTCACGAAGAAAAAAAATACATTGTTGGCCCTGTGCTGATGCCTGATGGTCCTGGCCTGCTGGCTATCAGGGCAGGACTGAGGGTACCCCCCGCCACAGATAGAAACGTCAATGAAGAAACCATGGATCCAAACTACTCTGGTGCAGGCAGGTACATCCTGTTGTCAGACGACCCTGGCGTTGCCCGCACGTAGGCATGCGCGTGCCTGCCCAGACCCGCCCACATGCCCCCGCTCCCTTCCATGCTTTTCCAGTTTTGGTACCCTTTCCCGCACCGGTGTACCCGACACTGCCCGACACGGCGCCTTGATGATGCATGCGGCCTTCCGCGATGGGCGGTGCAGGTATCCTTGACACATGGCACCCACGACATCATGTGCTCGTGGCAGCTGGGCACGCGTCGACGGCCTGGTCCGCAAGCCAGCAGCGGGGGCTTGCAGAATACTATATTCTCAGGTCGAGGTATGGTCCGCTTTCATTACCCAGATTGCGTCTTGACGCCAACAACGACTCGATCGACCAGAGCGCTGGCCATACGAGGCTGCAAGGCGGGAAACGGAAGACGTGCATTCTAGATAAGCTGCAGCATGCAACAACTGGCAAATCGCCACGTCGTCCGCTTCCCACTCCGGCCAATGAATTCCGATAGCATGACATATTCAGAGTTGTACAACTGTGTGTGAGGCCGTTTCTCAGTTGTGTTGTGTTGGTGACACTGATGTGGATTACTAGTGAATTGCAACCATTCGTGCGGCGCCTACATCAAACGCGCTTAGCTGCTACCAAGAAACGCTCGTAGCCGCGTACTCATTATTTTCGTCCCCGGCTTACTGTACTTGCCGGAAGAGCGCCTCCTACACAAAGTGTGCTGCGACCCTATGCCTAAAGCTCTGCAGTAAGTCTCGTCTGGTGCATTAGGCCCGGGCTTTCCAGGCCGCCCATAGTAATGCCGCTAAACCTGGAGATGGGCCACCACGCCCTATCAAGTGGCAAAAAGGACGAGGAGAAGAAAGGGCTTGTTAGCTCGCTAAAGAGGGCGTTTATGAGGCGGGGCAATTCGCTAAAGTCTGGCTTGGTCTCGTCGTCGGTCTCTCCTGAGAAAGCTGGACAGCAGGCGGCTTCCTCCCTACAGAGCTTCTCGCCTTCTGAGCCCATACCATCAACGGTTCGCAATGGCGACGTGCATGTGGATGTTCTGCACGCCCTACCAAGGCATGCGCTCTCCGGACCCATCGGGCCTTCAGTTGCAGCGAGCTCGCAACCAGCTCCAAACAGCACTGCACTTCCGAAGATGCAGAAGAATGCTGTGCGTCCATCGTCGGGGGTTGTTCCGGGAGTGTCGCTGGCGTCCCCGCTCTTCACGGTCTCGCCCAATGCTGCCCCAAACAACGACTCAACCGGCAGGCAGGCGTCGATTATCTCACGTGGCATCGTGGACAGGAGAGGAAGTTGCATGAACCTGGGAGCGACCGGAAGCTTGGCCACAGGTTCCATCGAGCCATGCGACACCCCGACAAACCACAGCGGCCTGGGCGGCTGCAGCAGCAGCCACCTTCCCCACATCGCGGGATCAGGAAGCCGGCGGCACGTCGATTCTGGCGAAGTGCTCATTGGCCGCCAGCATTTGGCCGAAGCCCAACGCAGGCAGCTGCAGCACCAGGAATCCCTGGGTCAAGCTGGCAGCCAAGCCTCGGAGCTGCTGGCTGTGTCCCGGAACCTGCCCCATGGCATGAAGCGGACCGCGTGGTGCCTGAAAGACTACGAGATTGCAGCAAGGCTCTATAAAGGTGCAAGCTCAAGCGTCTACAAGGTAGGCTGCGACGCCCATAGTGTGCTGTCCAGCACCCACCAGCGAATGCCGCACGCCGACGCTGAAGCGCCCTGTGCGCACACCTATGCATCCCTGAAGCCCCTTCAACAGTGCAGTGTGTTCGGCAGCAAGCGCCTCTCCGCCCTTGCTCAGTGCCGTTTGGTGCCCGTATGCGCATTGCCCACTTCCCCAGGCCACGTGCCTGCACAGCGGGCTGCGCGTTGCGCTCAAGGTGTACTCCCTGGACCGCGTGCCCTCCAACCTGGTGCACACGCTGGTGCGCGAGGTGCGCATCCACGCGGACCTGCAGCACAGGAGCATCATCGCGCTGTACGGCGTGTTCCAGGTGGGGGAGGGGAGGGCAGTGTGGTGGTAGTGGGGGCCTGGTAGACGCTGCTGTCACTGTTCTGCCTGCACGCCTGCGCTGGCTCTGTTCGCTGAGCTGGAGTAGCTTGGTACGTGAGACAGCGGCCGGGTGCAGGCCAGTTAAGGAGGCGACGGTGGGGTTCCAAGCTACGCTTCGGCTGTGCTGGCTATCCTGACAAACCAGCAGCTCATTGTAGGAGTGTGAGTGCCCGCGAATACCAGCATCGCCCTGCCGTTGATAGTGCTGAAGGGAGGCGGTTTGCGGTGTGTGCACGCAGGAGGGCCACCGCCTGGTGCTGGTGCAGGAGCGCGCTGCCCAGGGCGACCTGTACCACATCCACCGCGAGCAGCTGGGCAGCCGCATGTCCGAGCAGCAATTGGCTGGGGTGGTGCTGGCGCCGCTACTGGAAGCGTTGACGTACTTACACGCCAGGGGCGTGTGCCACAGGGACATCAAGGTGGGAGGGGCGTGGGAAGGAGGGGCATGACGTGAGCTGCTGTTGCCAGGGTCGGCTCTTGCCATGCTTCCTACAGCGGCGCCCACCTCGTCTCACTTCTGGGACTTGACCGTTCCTGCTCCCCCCGCCCTTGTGCCTCCCCACCACGCTGCCACCCGCAGCCCGAGAACCTGCTGGTGACAGCGGACGGCACGCTGCGGCTGGCGGACTTTGGCGCTGCCATCAACATTGCGGAGGAGCGGGCGGTCACGCGCACGGGCACGGGTAAGTGGGTGCATGGGGGCACGGGCGGGCGTAAATCCGGGTGAGGAGGCAGCGGGGGGGGGCGGACGCACGGAGGGGGTGTGGACGCACGGAGGGAGGTGGACGCACGGAGGGAGGGTGGACGCACGGAGGGAGGGTGGGTGCGCGGATACTCACGTGTTGCCAGAGAGCACCCTGCACCACAGTGGCAAGGGCGCAAGTCAATCAGGCCCTGTAGCAAGCCATACTACTCGCACTTGCTGCTTGACCTCACTTACTGAACAGGGTAGAACAAAGAATGCAGTACTTTTCGACCTGGTTGATCAGTTTGCTCCCTGTGCGGCGTCCCGCGTCCCTTCCCTCGCCCCGCCCGCATATGCCAACCGTTTTGGTGCTCGCCAGCCGACTACATGGTGAGATGGGCGACCGGGTATACAAAGAACATGGGTAGTAAGATTGCCAATGCGGGGACTGAGTAAGCACGAGCTGTTCAGCGGGTTGCCAGCGTTCCACAGACCCAGCGCTGGCGCGGGGCATGCATCGCGACCTGGGCGGAGGTTAACAGGTGTCTTCCTTGTTCTTGTCACCAATGGCAACGTAATGGTCTCTGGCCAGTCAGGGCTCGTCCATTCCCAGTCCTTGACGAGCCCTGCCCCCCCTCTGCCCCCGCGCCTTTCCCCCCGCCTCCCCCAGGCCCCCGAGGTTGAGCGCTGCCCCCTCAAGGCGCAGCCCGACGACAACAAGGACAACCCCTCGCTGGCCTACACCACCGCGGCGGACATCTGGTCCGTGGGCGTGCTGGCGTTCGAGATGCTGTGCGGCTTCCCGCCCTTCGCGTCGCCGGACCCCTATTCGGACGAGAACTGCGACCTGCTGCAGACCGACGACGAGCTACTGCAGCAGGCGCTGGAGGAGAACGCGGAGCGCCACCGGCAGCTGCACTACCCGCACTTCGTGTCCCCCGGCGCGCGCGACTTCATCGCCCTGTGCCTCGCGGAGCGGTCCAACGACCGGCCCCCGGCGGAGCAGCTGCTGCGGCACCCCTGGCTGAGGAGCAACGTCATCAGCCATAACGACAAGGCGCGCCGCTCCCTCCAGGTCAGCGGCCCCCGCCTGCCGCAGCGGTTTCCGACAGACACAATGCTGCACTCCTGGCTGTTGCTTCCCGCTGTGCGCTGTCGAGTGACCTTTGTTTCTTGCTTGCTCTCATGGCACCGCCGCCGTGCACACGGCAAGCTGCACTGTCGGCGCCGGCAGGCAGGCCAGTTGCGGCCCTATTCCCCCCGTGGGGCCCACCACCTGCAACTGATGCGCGCAGCTGCCACAGCCCAGCGGCTTTCCCGGCCTCCTGACCCACGGTACCTTCCTTCCCTGCCTTCCAGCATGACTCACAAACTGCACAGCCTTTGGCCGCGTTGCTGCTGCACGTGTTTTCCACCCCTGCCACGTTTCTCCCGTGCCACGCGGCCGACCCACAGGCTGTGCAAGGCCACGCCGGGGTGTCGCGCCGGGGCTACTCCGGCATGTAGCGGTCTGGCCTGTGACGGTCGGGCAAGTGGCAGTCTGGCCTGTGGCAGTCTGGCCCGTAGCCTCATAGCCTAAGGCGATTTGGTCGGGTACTGGTATATACACGTGTCCGCGACCTGGAGGCGGCTTGGGAGCGGGTGCTTGGAAGCGTGGGCGGTTGGCGGGGGTGTGCTATGCGTGATCCTGGGGCGGGTGGGTGGCGGAGGTTTCTTTGGGATTGGCCCTGGCGCCAGGCTGGGAGGTCAGCACTTGCGTCACAAAGCTTTCAAGGATCGCGGGCCCCGCGTGGCTTAGCAGGTGGGCGGTTGTGGGTATTGCATGCAGGCTGAGATGCGGGCGGGTCCTCATGAGGCAGGCGCTCCGTTGCCTCCGTGTCCTGTGCGGCGGTTGGGTGTTGGGGCTACCGGGGAGGTACTGCCAAGCTCGCACCTGTGTGGGACTCAGCATGGAAAGGAGTGCCAGGGGTGTGTTCGTGGGAGGGTGCTGAGGCGGATCCTTGATTACACTATGCACGGGCTTTCATAACTGCCCTGCCGTTGGCAGCTGGGAGTCGAGGTGTCCAGCAAGGCACGGTGTGGCGCTGCGGGAACGAAGGTCGGCGTTGGGCAGAGGGGGTCCAGGCTACCTGTTACACATACACAGTGCTGCGGGCTACAACGTGGTCAAGAAGAGGGCCAATGGACCGGGCTTGGGTGGAGTGCAGGAGGGCTGTTACGGTGGGGTTGGTGCGGGTGGGTGGGCAGGTGTGCTGTGTGCACTGCTTATCTGCGGTTCATGACTCGGCGGATGACGCCGGTCGACGCACATTGCATAAATAGCTGTGTATGGACGGAGAACGGGGGGGTGCCAACGGGCTGTGCGCGCTCCTTTTGGAAGTGCTGGCGAGCGGAATCTGCAGACGGTGTGGTAGAATTGGGAACTGTCGATTGGGACGGCGAAACGCCAGTACACTGTTTGCATTGTTACGGCATACGGCATACTCTTTTCGGGGGCAGGCGGAAAAAAATGTTTCTAATGCGTTTACCTTTTGGTGGTCTGGGAAGTGCCGCAGTCGGAACACGTGCCATCAGCGGCTCGGCTTGTCAGGCCTTCGCCCGAGGATACGCGACGTACATGACTCCTGTTTTTGTGGCGTACGCATGGCTACACTTCTAAATTGTCCGTGCGCAAGGGCGCGCTTGCTTCACTTCTTCGCATGTGGGTTGAAGCGGGTGCATGGATGGCGTAGTGCCCATCCTGCAGTGCGGCGGCGTGGTTTGCGGACTGCAGATGTGGGACTCCCTCGGTGTGCTGCTGCCTGCATGTGGCACGTGCCAGCTCGTGGCTTAAACCCGTGCGGTGCGTTGGGCTTGGGTCTGGTGTGCCTCCGCCACCACCGGCACCAGAGTGCTCGCCACTATCGGTGTGAGGATGCTCGGATGCTCGCCACTATGGGTGTCCGCGTGCTCCAGTGCCCGCCACTCTGGTGTCAGCGTGCTCGAATGCTGGTGGTTGTGCTCCTGGGCGTGCGGAGCTGTGCGACTGGCTGGGAAGTGACGGGCAACATTCGTTGCACCTGGGGCGTAGATTACTGGCCGTAATGTAATTGGGTCCGAGATACTGTGGGCGGCGCGGGTGTACCGGGTGCGCTGTATTGTTGGGTTGAGGACCAATATTGTCTGTCGTTCTTGAAGGAGGTCACACGCTGCGTTCCTTCTGCGACTCGTGCTGGTGTGGTGAAGCAGCCAATGTACTTTTGCAGGGACGTTGGGGATATTGTTTGGGGTTGGAGGCAAGTGACCACGTGCTAAGTATCCCAACGCGAATCTGGGCGGCCTCGGCGATGGGTCCATTCATGGGGTTGGTTACTGTAGTTACAGAAGGCTAGTCATTGCAATTACGGTCGGCTGCACGCGCCTGCCAAGTGAGGGAAATGCCATGCAGGTGCGACGCAAAGAAGTGTCACATTCATGCCTGTTGTTGCTGCGTCGTATTATTTGTCTATTTGCCCAGTTGTAGGAACGCATGTTGTGTACTAAGCTTGGCGCGTTACGTATTGCGGTGCGCCTGTGCGGGTGCTATATTCGGCTGTTCTGCTGCATGGGGTGGTGCATGGGGTGTATGGCATGCAGATGGAGGTGGCAGGGGTTGTGTGCATGCAGTCAGTCAGTCAGTGTTACACGGCGAGGGTTCTTCCCTCCGCAAGTGCAACGACCCATTCCGAGCCGGGGGCTCAAGGGCCTGCAAAGACTACATGTGTGCATGCAGATGGACACTGCAGGCCTGCAGGTGATTGCCCGAACGGGTGGCCGTGCGGGATTGTTGCACGAGGGCGATGTACTTGCGGTGCGGGCAGTGACTGGTGGGCGTACGTCGGCGTATGTTGCACCGGCTACGCCTTGTAGCCTTACCTGCAGTGCAAGACGAGGACTTGAACTTTAGAGGGCTGCGTCGGCGCGTGTTGCACCGGCTGACACCTCCGAGATCCCGGGTGTCCCGTGTGCCGGGGACACCTTTGGGGAGACTGTGCAAAGGCAGGCACGGCTCGGCACACTGGATTCGTCTTGTTGGGGTAGGGGTCGCGGGCATGCGGGGGGCATCTTGGTGGGTGTCAGTTTGTGTGTTTTGGCATCGGCCGGCAGATTCAACTGGGTAAGTGCGCTGCAGCTGTGTCCTCTGTAGATGTGGCGTTACGAGTCCGTCAGCAATATTTGTTGATGCACACGGCTCTGCCGCTGTCGGCGTTCTGGGTCTTCTCCTAGCAAGGGTTGTCTCTTATCTGGTAACGTAGCCATATTGAATTGTGGGGGAAGTGGCGCGCATGGTTACAAACTGGTGTGCGACCCATCAAGAACCGTGTAATAAGTGTTTGGCTCAAAGACTCCTGCAGCCAGTCAGCCATCTGAGATGACGTACAGTCATCGTTCACGCCCTCAACCATGGGAGCTCCTCTATCATGCACTTCACAAAGTATGCCTAGATGGAAGTAAACAAGAAACAAAGCAGTGAACATCAGCGCCTGGGCAGCGACCAACCGTGCCATCTACTGCCGTCCGGTTGTGAAGGACGTTCCAAGAGCTACTATAGCAAGCGCGTCCAGGTGCGCATAGCCAGGCGGCAGATGCGGCTGTACAGGACCATACCAGCGGTGCAAGCAATCATTTGCTGTAGATGAATTACTATTCAAACCTGTCCAAACGCTCGAAAAGTAGCCGCACTAATGACTAGGGGTAGAGTAGGGCAGGCGACTCGTGGAGCAAGCCTCGGCCCAGACCAAGGCCTGGCCTGGGCAACACACTTCAGCACAGCCGTGCCCACACACAGCCGCATAAGGTTGCCAATCGCGGCCACGCCCCCCTCCTAGCGCCGTACCGTGGATCGTTATACAGCACAATGCCGGCAACGCCAACACGCACTCACTACCGCATCAGTCCCTTACGGCTACACCCGTGCCGCTACACTGGAGCGTACAATAGCCCCTTGCAAGGTAGCATACACGCCCAGACCAGCAGCGCTTGAAAGATACTGGTTCGGCCGCAGGCGAAGCGCCGTCCTTTCAGGTTGTGTTCGTGCGGAATTTGGAGTGTCTACCGTATGCGCCTCTCACAGAAACAACGAACGCCGTACGACCAACTGCCAAACGCCCATGCAGCACTCAATGCTACACCATGACCGGCCCGACCAAGGCAACAAGCAGCATCCATACCAAGCGCCCGCTCCCTCAACAGCCGCCGTCGCACCAGGCAGGACCGCTTTGCACACCTTGCAACGGGGCACATCATTGCTGAATGCAAACTGCTTCGTTGGCCGCACTGACAAATAGGCAGCGCGCTAGCGCAGCAGCATGTATGAATGACGTCCCAACACGCCATGCCCCAGACCATATCAAGCCCTACGGCGCCTCCTTAAGGCAAACGGTGCCTCGGCAAAGACGCTAACCCAACGAGAAGCATGAACCTACACGTTGCGGTGCACGCAATAACGCAAGATGCCAGCCGCAACGGGTCGAGCTGCAGCTACTACAGGTAGCACGCTGTGCGGCACCGACAATTGCACATGCTTGTACACACAGCAAATACAACAGAAGCAGAAAGGCGGCAATCGGGGTGTGCGAAGGCGAGTGCACAACACGCCGCCCGCACTGCGGCGCCACGCAGTGTCATGAATGAGATATACTATCCTTCTAGCATACTGGCACAACGCAGCGTTGCGATTACTACGGTACATCATCACCGTAATTTTCTGCCACCATGACCTTCAGCACGGCGCACAGCTGCTCACCCATACGGCTGCGCTGCCAACAGGGCATAACGCACACGCCATAGGCAAAGCCCTAGCCAGAGACAGGGCAGACCCCTGGCCAAAGAAACCACAGAAAGAACGTAGGGCAGAAACCACTGCCATAGGATCGTAGTACGAGGCTACAGGTAACCCTCGGGTGCTATCCTACGTCCAGATAGCTCAGACCTCGTACCGGGCGCAAAACCTGACTGCGCCTAAGACCAATCCAAGCACCCCACACTACACAACCTATACAGGTAACACCGCCAGCCACCCTTGCTCCGTCGGCTGCTATGCCATTTGCAGAGCATCATTTGTAACTTTGGACACACCCGGGGGCGTGCATCCTTTAACGGCCAAAAGTGGTAACGCACTGCTACACCACGACACGCAGACGTGTCCAACCGCCCCGTTTGGACCACCACGTGCGACCACTTACGGCGAGCACAGCGTGCTGCTGCATGCTGCTGCACGCAGGTTGAGCAGTGCCGCCTGAGCCCACCTCCCCTCCGCCCGCCGTTGCAGCGTGCAGCCCACAACCGAGCATGCCCCCTGATGAACTCCTGTGCGCGGCCCCAGTCTCCCCGTTCCCAGCAAGCCTCACACCACTCCCCGGCCAGCTCCAGACGTACAGCACCCCCCTCCGCGCGCTAGCGGCAACAACCCTTAGCCTAGTGCACCCGTCCCCATTTGCACACCCCAAGTGCACCCCAAAACATCTCTCCTTGGCTCAGCCGGTATGGCCATCGTGCGTACGGCACGCGGTCGAGTATGTATGCTGCCAAAGACCGTCTCTCACGCCCATCCACCTCAACATCCACCACAACAACAAAGGCATACAACGCCATCCCATGCGCGCACCTGCGATCCGCGCTCGTATCTCGATGTATCGCGTACTGTGCAGTACGAGGCAGGTGAGTGCCGGCGATACCATATCGAGCGCACCAGTGTTCCTCAAACGGGGCACGGTTGGCGCCCACGATGAGGCAAGGCCAACAACCGCCGACTGCCAATACGACCTGTTAAGGGGCCAGCCCACAGACTACGCCAACCGCCTTAGCTTAACGCTTCACACCCCTCCACACTAAAAGCCCCCGCTGTGCCGTGTGGCGTCATAAAGTGTACGCCAATGGTTGGGTCTGACGGGCCTTGGGCCATGCGCCTATGCCGAGCTCGCAGCTCAGTATGAATCCCTCCTCGCTCCGCACACGCCACGCGGGCCTAGTTGAGCCACAAGCAACACGCACAGGCCCCACCAACCACCCCCACCCCAAGTATATTGTCACCCAAAGCTATGACCCTGTGAACAAGTATAGTAGCAGTTAGCGAAGGCCGCCCCCCAGTAGCATGACCATGCCCCTCCCCCCTTTCAAGTTGCAGGCTCCCAAATCATCTCGCATGGCATAACTATGTTCGCCACGGCACCCTCAAACACGCTCCCAACAGCGCGAGCATAGCACGACATCACAGCCACAACGGCTCACCCCTGGCATCCGGGGATACCCCATCGCTATCCAACCCACCCACTGGTACATGGTGCACTTTACAGAACGGAAGCTGTCGCGTAAGTGCCCGGCAAGTGCCAATCCCTCCGGCGCACCACTATCCTACCACCCCACCTTCCACCCTCCACAGATGCTGTTAATATGCCAGCAGCCTCACTGAAGCTGTCTGACAGCTGACCCAAGCTGCCATGATGAGCGCGACCACTCGCCAGGACGCGATACAAGGATAACACCTACAACGGTGGCGCAGCGGCCCGCGGATGCCACGTGGCCCACGGGTCGGCCCGCGGGTGCCACGTGGCCCACGGGCCCACGGGTCGGCCCGCGGGTGCCACGTGGCCCACGGGCCCACGGGTCGGCCCGCGGGTGCCACGTGGCCCACGGGCCCACGGGTCGGCCCGCAGGCCTGCTCAAACCCCAGCAGCCGAGGCCGCCGCCTCCGCCGCCTCCGTCCACTGCTGCTGCAGGTGCACCTGCTGCATCTGCTGCTGCAGGCGGCTCAGCTGCTTGCGCGCCGCGTGGCGGCGGGCCTTCTCGCCGTACGCCGCGGCGGCCGTTACGAGCCACGTGTGCTTCCGCAGCCGCATGGCGGTGGGCCGGTCGCCGGGCCTCATGGCCAGCGCGGATGCGATGAAGTCGCGTGCGCCCGCGGAAATGAAGTGTGGAAAGGACAGGCGGCGGGTGGAGGGTCGCGAGGAGCTGCGCCCTTCACCGCTGTTGGACTGCATCGCCTGCTGCAGCAGTTCGTCTTCCGTGTACAGCAGGTCGCTGTACTCGGCGGATTCGGTGTACGGGTCCGGCGACGCGAAGGGCGGGAAGCCGCACAGCATCTCGAACGCCAGCACGCCCACGGACCAGATGTCCGCTGCGGTGGTGTAGGCCAGAGAGGCGTTGTCCTTGTTCTCCTCCGGGAGGGCCTTCAGAGGGCAGCGCTCAACCTCGGGGGCCTGGGGGGCAGAAGGAACACCGGAGTTGGGGTCACGGGCACAGGAGTGCGATGGCGCGAAGCCAGAGGGGCGTGGTCGTGCACAGGCAGCCCCGGCACACAACGCAGCGCCGGCACGGCGGAGAAATGCACTGCCAGGCTCTGCCCCTGCCGTGCCTCGTGCCTGGGCACCGTGTCGCTAGACCACTTGCCACCTACAGGCAATGGCAGGGAGCCCGGTACGTACATTGCCAGGTTCTGTTGTGAGTGACTCTTGCCTTTGACCCGTGGGACTCTGTTGCTCCCCTAGGAGGTTCGGTCTTGGGTGACCCACGTGGGTTGAACCAATGTCGCATGTCAACTGTTGATTGATGACTGCCCATCTCCTATCCGTCTGGTTGACGGCCTTTCAAATCCCTGTGCGGTTACTGGTCTGGGTTGATCCCATTGGGACCAGTACTGGAATTGGCCATCGTCCCCAGTAGGGACACAGACATGCAAGTACAAGTCTGGGGTGATCTGAGGTCACGCCCACCCCTGGCCCTGCTCACGCTTGCTCAGCGATACGAGCGCTAACCATACTACTTTCCCCACTCTAGTAGAGCACGTGCGCTTCCGTAGCGTTCTGGTAAGGTATACCCTATCGGGGATACCACAGGTTCCTACTGCAAAACCAAACCTGATCCGGTCGTTCCGCACAAGTACACCAATCCACCATGCAGTCAGTCTAATCCCCTAGTATTATAATTCATAATAATACCGTATAGCTTTGACACATGCGTTGTACCTCCCCTTCCCGCGTCCTGCTACCCACCATGTAGTCCGCTGGGTTCCGCCATTGGTCGCCGAGGTGTGCAGGAGGAGACGGGGAGATGCGAGGGCAGGCATGGGGGCAAAGGGCGCGTCAGACATGGAAATGCATGACGGGCTTTCGCAAGGCCCAGTACAGTTACACAGCAAGCAAGAGGCGCGTGCGGGCATTTGGTAGCAGCAGAGCGCGACAGTTTGCGTGCCATGGCGCAGGATGGAAACGGTTGCGTTGGATCAGTGGCATGGTACGCTCTGACGATGCACTTTTCCGTGTTACTAGAAGCAGACTTCTTCAAGCCAGCTGGCGCGCCAAGATGCCTGGGCACAGATCCATGGCACTTCCCGGAGGAGGCAAGACGCACCCACTCACCCGTGCCCGTGCGCGTGACCGCCCGCTCCTCCGCAATGTTGATGGCGGCGCCGAAGTCCGCAACTCGCAGCGTCCAATCGGCAGCCAATAGCAGGTTCTCGGGCTGCGGATGGGAGCGAAGGGAGGGAGTCCAGTCAGCAGTTAGCAGCCAGTAGCAGGTTCTCGGGCCGCGCCAGCAACGGCAGAGGCAGAAGCTTAAACACCAATACGACTGCAAAACACCATATGCAAGTTACGACGCAGTGTAAATTTGCGTTGCCCCTGCCCCCCATCTAGCCATGTCGGCTTCCTTGTGTCGGCCTCGTCGCATCCCACGCCCCGCCCACCTTGATGTCCCTGTGGCACACGCCCTTGGCGTGCAGGTACGCCAGTGCGTCCAGCAGCGGCGCCAGCACCACGCCTGCCAGCTGCGGCTCCGACATGCGGCTGCCCAGCTGGCCGCGGTGGATGTGGTACAGGTCACCACGGTCGGCGCGCTCCTGCACTAAAAACAGGCTGCCCTCCTCCTGCACATGCACAGCGATGGGCATCCCTTAGCGCCAGGAAAGGACGGTAACCATTCGGCAGGTCGTGCACGTTTCCTGTCCCTGGGATGGCACCCACAGCAGCATGTGCAGCAGCAGTGGCTGCCCAGCGACGCGTGCCTTGCTGGTCATGTGCGTTGCGCCGCAGGCTGCGGCAGCTGGTTGGTTCCGTACCCGTACGCCGTACCTGAAAGACGCCGTACATCTGCACCACGTTCTTGTGCTGCAGGTCCGCGTGGATGCGCACCTCGCGCACCAGGCGGTGGATCAGGTTGCGCGGCAGGCGCTCCAGGTTGTACACCTGCGCCGTACGCGGTGGTGCCGTACAGTTGATGCCGGGCAGGCAGTGCACGCAGCAGAACAGCACACGCAGCGGCCAAGAACGACGATAGGCATAGATGCATGGCATCACCCGGTTGTTAGCAGCGACAGCAACGGTTGCAACTGCAGTGTGCAGCGGTGAACGTGGGCACCGGTAAGACATCCCACCCACCTTGAGCACCACCCTGAGGCCGCTGCGCAAACACGTGGCCTGCACAGCAACCGGGAAGACATCCAGCCATTACGTGTTCGCTGACTGTGCATATAGCATCTTGTAGGCGTGGTGGCACCGCATGACAGCCGCGACAGCCGCACTGCACATGCCCACGGCTCGGCACCAGCTAGGCAGCAGCATCAGCAGCAGCGGCCGCTGCACAGGGCCGTTCAACACTTGTTGCACCGCCAGGAACTGCGCTGCTGCCCCCATATGCCGTACCTTGTACACGGCGCTGGATGGCCCTTCGTACAGCATGCCGTACACGTGGAAGTCCTCCAGGCCCCACGCGCACGTGCCCACCGCCTGCTGCATGGCGGGCGGCGCACCCGCCGTCGCCAGCTGCAGGGGCAGCCGCTCCCACGGGCTGCTGCTGCTGCTGCCGCCGCCGCCGCCGCCGCCGCGGCTCCGTCCTACCGTGGCATCCGCGGCCGCCATCAGGCCGGCAACGGGCATGATGTGCGGTGGCGTCATCTGCACGGGCGGCAGCTGCAACGGCGGCGGGCGACGGTCGCGTGCTGGCTGCTCCTCCTCCGCGGCCTCCTCCTCGCCCCAGGCGCCAAGGGGGCTGTAGGGCAGGCCCGAGGGGAAGCGCTCGTACGGCGAGGCTGGGGCCGCAAAGGCGGTGGTCTTGGATTCGAGGTCGGAGGTGGCGAAACGGCGCATGGGATGGGTGGCGGCTGCTGCGGTGTTGGTGGTGGTGGTGGTGCTGGTGTTGGTGGTGGTGGTGGTGGAGGCGGACAGCGCGGAAGGGGTGCGCGGGGATGGGGTCAGCTGTGCGTTGGGCGCGCCACGGAACAGGCGGGAGGCCGCGGTGATGGCCCGTGCAACGCCGCCAACTGGGTCGTTGGAGGTTGCGTTGGCGTAGGATATAGTGTTGGCGTTGGTGTTACTACCGGTACGGGGGGACAGGGAGCTGCTGGGGAGGTCGACGGTGCGGCTACGGTGGAACTGCCCGTTGGGTGTGCTGCTGGTGCTGCTGCACGGCTTGGGCTCCTGGCCTGGCGCAGGCGAGCGGCCGCGGCTGAAGGCAAGCGGCGACAGCGAAGGAGGGGAAGTGCCTAGGACGCTAGGGCTGGCCGTGCCCGAGTTGAGCCTTGCTTGGGGATCGACGACGGGTAGGGGAGCACTGATGGAGTCCGGCGATTCCCAAGCTGAAAGCTGCATGCTGACGCGAGTGTGTTGCTTACTTGTTAGCGGCGAGCTGTTGCTGTGAAAGGGAGCGGCCTTTTGGTCGTTACCGAGGCGGTAACTGGGCGGTCGCGCTGTGACGCTCCCAAAGCCTTTGTCCACCGGTGCTATAGAGCTGACGGAAGACCGTAGCTGACTCGAGGATGCAACGCGCTCCTTCGGCGCCTTTCCAAGAAAGCGCTTCAGTGATGCCACTAACCCGCGCTTCTTCGCGGTTTTCTCCATAGCCACATCGCCTTCTATAGCAGGAAGCTGGCAGTCGCTCTCATCGACAAGTACCTGGGGCGATGCTCCTGCCCCAACGAACCTAGTCCGAGACTCTCTCATGAGCCTAGATGCAGTCTAACCGCTGCTGGACAAATCGATGCGTAAAGGATTCAAGTTCAATCAGCAGTGACGGAGTAACAGCCGTCCGTGCCGCGGCTGAGTTAACAATGGTGCCGTGGCCTGAAAGGGACTGCAGTTATACTGAGGGCCTTACAACTTCCAAGCAGCGGCAATGCGTAATAAGGCTGAATTAGGGTGCTGCAATGCCCCTAAAGAAACGATGTTTTAACTGCTCGGAGGTTCCACATGCGAGTTCTGATTGTGACTGTCGGATGATGTTCGTTGCAAACACCTGCAAACATCGCACCACCGGGCCTCGGGCAGTAACACGGCATAACGTAACCACATCGTCGTTATACTTGGTGCCCTTCATTGTTGAGCCGTGCTCTCTGGCTAAGCCGCCGAGCACGGTTACAAAGACGGCTTTCCCAGGTAGCACACCCTCCTACGCGTTTATAAAGTAATCCATCAGTCACATACCAACAAACTCCTGGCCAAGGTGTAGTAGGCGGGCGAGGCTTTGCAGGCTGACACTGGCTGGCACGTGGCATCAGTAACGAAATAATGCACGAGGACGAAAACTTGCCCGACTACACAGTACACATACAGCTCTGCTACTGGGAGCCTCACCCTCTCCATGTCCTGACCATTCGGCTGTGCAGGAAGAGGCACAAGTCCCCCTGTCTCCCGCTCGGTAAGCAGGTGGTTACTTTGCGTTATCGTTCTGTGATACGTCGGTAAGGCTCTAACCTCGGGGAGCCTGTTCCAATCAAGCGGGGTGAGAACGAGCACGCCCCTTTACAGCTTCACAGCTTAAGGCCTGGCCCTCGGTGCCCTCCGGCCGTCCGGCGTTCGTCCGTCGCGCGTGTGCCAGGCATACGTCACGTGAAGTCGTGCGGACGCCGGGCGTCACATCACTGCGACTGCCTGACTGCGCACTCGTTGTCATGACGTACAGGGGCAAACGGTTAGGAAGCGCACATTCATTGCACAAGACGACGGTTTGTGGCAAGCTGCTTATCCTGCGTGTGCGACCCGGTCCCGACCTGGTCAAACCTCCCTGTGACTGTGACCTCCGGGTGCAAGGGGCTCCCCGTTGCATACGTGACGCAGCCGCAGTACCAGGGACCAGCCCCCATTTGCATGGGCTTGCGTTAACTTGCAGCTAGTATGTACGGGTAAGTTGGTGCGTGCAGAGCGACGCAGAGCGAGAGGTGCATTTTGTGGTGTGGCAGGCAAATGCTCGCCGTCAAGTGAGCCTGAGTGAGCAGAGCAGCAGGGAACCGTCCCTTAAGGCTTGCTGCTCGCAAGTGATGCACCCATTTGTCCAAGCCCGCTGCGAGGTAGGTGACTGACATGCCAGTCTTACCGTAACACAGGCCCACATGCCATAGCGGCTTTCAGTTCCTGGGCATTGCATTTATTTGGGCAGCAGGTGGCAATCTCATCGCCGGCCAGTGCACACCGGTAATGTAGAGCGATGCGTACCAGAAGGTCGCCTGTGTATGCGATGTGTACTTGCGGTTAGTGCACGCGTCACCCAGTTACACGTGCTACGGGCATGCATGCGCCAGCAAGCGAGCAGCTCCACGGCAGGCCCCAACTGCCGCAGCGCCTGGCACGCGTTTGAACCCAGCGCTGACCCCACTCCCCGCGCTCGGCAACAGCAACTTGCTCACCATGCAAACGTACACGACGGACTTACGTGCTACATGTGACTGTTTCTCGACATATCATACAATGCATCATAGCCGTTGATTGACCCAACAGACCGCGGCCTCCAGACACCACTGCAGCTCTACGTTGCGGCATTACGGACCGGATATGCACTATCCAACGAGCACATGACTCGCGTCTCCGCCTATGCACAAAAAACAGGAAGCTCCCCTGTCCTAGACACACCTTGCAATTACGAGGTGCTTAGGGCCGGGCCCAATCACCCGACCAGCCACGACGCACGGCCAGAATGACGATGAATAGACGAAGCATAGCGTACCACACCCCGAGCGCCCTGTGCGCGCACGCTCAATGCGTGCCCCGAGCCCTGTGATGGATCGCCCGTTCACATCCCCACCCTACCGACGCGCACAGCAGCTTTGTGCTCTCTCGCTACCGTCCGCTATTGCGCTCACAACGCCATACTAGGCAAGCAAGACACCGCGTATGCTCCGCAAGCGAGGGATGCTACCCTGGCCGCCGCAAATTGCTGATAGGGCCCCGGTATTCAATACACATTCACAGCTCCCAAGCCGCGGCCCGCGGCCTCATGCGTTCAGAACGCTCAGTCGCAAGTCGCTCCAAAGCGGTACACACCTCAACACGGCACACCCCTAACAAGTGCAAGGTCACTGGCAACCCGATGCAGCACATGGAAATCAACGTGCGTCCTTGTCCCTGATCCGTTTGAACGCCCATAACATAGAGAAAGGAACCATGCGAGCTTGCAACTTACCATGCATAATCCTGTCTCCCAGGCACCGCAAGGGGCGCCATGCCAGGCCCAGGCACCCACCCATGGCCACTGGCCCACAGACCGTGAACCAGGCACGGCAAGCCAGGCCTAGTCGAGACGGCATCACGGGTCACTGACCCACGGCCACTGACCCACGGGTCGCAAAACCAATGGTTCCTTGCTTCGCAAGAGAGAAGGGCAATAGGAACTATTGGCAAAGCCAATTGATGACAACGCGAGCCCCTCCGGGGAAAGAGATAGCCAATACGACAAGGCGGCCCGAAGGGGCTTTGTCCTTCGCTGTCCTTCCAGGATCGGCGAAGCCGATCTCTCCCGCACAGCTTGACACGGACACTCAAGCGTTCTTGGGAATGTCGGGATACAGCGCCTTGCGCTCCGCAGCCCCGCCTTCGCCCGGAGTAGCGATTGCGCCTGCACAGCAAAAGGGGAGGTAGCACAAGTGGTTACAGCAGCATCCGCCTGTGCAGCTGTCGTACGGCTTACGGTCCACGTGCCTCGGTTCAATGATGGGGCCTTTCCACCCGTCAGACCGGGCGTTGCTAACGGCCTACGAATGATCGTGCGTTGCAGTACCAGAGCTGCTTGGGCGTATGGTTAGGCTCACCTTGAGGTGTCCCGTTGGCCATGGGCGGTGCGGCGTACAGGGGCTGCCCGTTGGCCCCAGGTGCTACCACTGGGTAGGGCGCAGGGTGCACCTGCTGCTGCTCGGAGGTCATGGTGTGTGGTGCAGGCGGCAGCAGCGCCTGCTGCTGCATCTGGTTCTGCTGCTGCTGCTCCTGCTGGCGCCGCCATGCGTCGGCGGCAGCAGCCGCGGCCTGCGAGGGCGTCGCAGCGGGCAACGTCTTAAACGGGACGGGGTATGCGATCGGACTACACAAAGGATGCCTGCGCGCCCCAACCATCCCCGCCCTTTTCCCGCCCCGCAGTCCCCGCATCCCGCGCCCCCACGCACCCTTCCTCGTCGTGTGTCCAGTGCACCTCTTTACCTCTACCTCTACCTCCACCCCCGACCGTCAATGCCCACTGCCCTCTGTCCTTGGTCTATCAGCCCCTCCCGGCCACCGGTTCACCGCAGCCCAGCACCCCGTAAGGCTCTGCTATCCGGCTGCACGCACCTTGTCCTCGGCCTGGTCCAGCAGCCCCTCGCGGTCGTAGCTGAGCAGGGTGCAGGCGCAGCAGCCGCAGCAGCCGCGGCGCGGCAGCGTGTCCATGCGGCTGAGCAGGTAGGCGGCGGCCACCAGCGCGCCGAACACCAGGGCGGCTGCAAGGCGACGGGAATGGGGAGCAGGACGGGGTCAGGAGGTGCTTGGACTCTTGGCCACAGGGTCTGCTGCTGTCGTGATCAAAGCAGCCAGACTGACGTCGTCATGGGCGCATTCCGGTAGCGCATGCAAGTAGCTATGGCAGGCAGGGGTGTGCGATGTGGTGCTGTGGAGCGCAGAGCGGTGGCCCCCGACCAGTGCTGTGCGCTCACCGTAGGCGGTGGTGGCGCACCACTCGTTGTACGCGAACTGCGCGCCCTTGCAGCAGGCCACGGCCTTGCTGTCGGCGTACAGAGGGTTGACGCGTGCGTAGGTCAGCAGCTGCAGCACGTCCAGGAAGGAGTTGTACGTCCAGTCCACCAGACGCAGGATGCCGTTGAGCAGCACCTCGGTCTGCAGCAGGTATAACCGACAGGGTTCGCAAAAGCGTCATTGTGGTTGATACGGTAATTCTACAGTTCAAAAGATGGCATGCAAACCACCACCACCAATCACAGGATGCCATCATCACCTCTAGTGCGCAGCACACCCCAAAGCTTGGTGCAGCAGCTTGCCCCACCGTGCGGCCGGCAGCTGCCTCGCCCATGCTAGGCCCCCGTCACGCCCCACTCCTCCGGCCCATCGCAAGCACAACCCGGCAGTGCGCACGTGTGGTTCCACTCACCGGCCCCGAGATCTGGAACTCCTTGGTGACCTTCTCCTCCAGCGTGGCGTTGATGTTGGTGATCTTGAACTTGACGTCCGTCACGTTGAGCCCCGTGGCCAACTGGTGGGGGACAGGGCGCAGGTGCGTGTGCAGGAACATGGGCGTGCATGAGCGCGAAGCAGGAGGGCCAGCACGTTCGTTGAGGCACAGCAACACAGGGTACGATACTGGGTGACGGTACTGTGGACGGCTTCTAATCCTCTAAAAGAAGGCAGCCGCGACAGAGGCAAGCTGGAACCTTGTCGGGGCCGCTTAACTGATGGGCGAGGGCCGTCGAGGGTTGCTCCCGACAGCGCATACAGAACTGCAGTATCTGGCAAAACGCTGCAGGCGATGGGGGCTGTTTTCACACCTGCAGCGCCAGCTCCTGGGAGTCGGGGTAATGGAACAGGTAGTAGGATAGCAAGACCACCGCCTGGGGGTCGGCATCCTGGGGGCCGGGGCGGGGCGGGGCGGGAGAGGCGGCAGGACGGTGGCGGTGAGGATGATCGCAAGCCAGTGTCTTGTAAGCCATCTATCATCAGCCCGGCATCGCCGTTCGTCAGTGTACTGTATGTACACTGCGTGGCAAGTCCCAGCAAGCTGCCATCCAGGGACACTCGTGCGCCGCCCGCATGGGGCCCCGTGCGCTGCGCAGCGCTCTCGCCCGCCCCCACCTGCACCGCGCGCCGCATGAGGGCCGGCTCCGCGTGCTCGCAGCCGTCCTTGAGCAGCGCCATGGAGCCCGCCAGCACCACGCACAGCACCTGCACGACAAGGGGTTGCGGGGCGTGGGCCATGGGTGCTGCCATCGTTTATCATGCGAAGAAGGTACATGATGGCCAGAGTGCTAAACTGCTAATGCGGCGGCACCTCCCCAACTCGCGCACGTCGAGTAAGCCATGCTAACCCATGCAGAACGGCATGCCGCCCCCCTAGCTCCCACGCCGCAGCCCCTTGTCGCCCTCCGGTCACCCTTACCCCGCCATCCCACCTAGCTGGCCACCAGCAGCGCCCTTAGCAGGAGCTCCGCGGCGAACAGCCCCTCGTACCACAGGTACAACTCCTACAGTCTTACTAATCTCCGCGTAGCCGTTACCAGCACCCACCGCCACCCCACCTGGCTGGCGACGAGCAGCACCATGAGCAGCAGCCCCGCGGTGACCAGGCCGCCCGGCCAGTTGAGCAGCACCGCCGCCAGCAGCACCAGCACCAGCAGGATGGCCAGACCCCAGCAGCCCATCCACACCTGAGGGGTGGGGGTGGGGGTGGGGGTGGGGGGCAGCGTGAGGGCACGCGATTCGGGCAGCGGCGACGAGCAAACCCGGCATGGCAGGCCCCCCATCAAGTCAAGTGTTACGGTAGCTATCAGCTTTCCTTTGATGCATGGTAGATCAACGCAAGCGACGCCAGAAGCGGGTTGCAATGATGCCATACGGGGGCAGGGTGGGGCACGGGGCGGCATGCGGGTGGCAGGGGTTCACGGGAGCGGCGAGAGATGTTTGAGTGCGCTTGCACCACCGTAATGTGCTGGCTTCGTACGGGTTCCTGCTCCTGGGTCAACCCTAACACGCGGTGGCCTTTAAAATTTGGCAAGCCTTACGTTGCACAACACGCTCAAACGTCCTCTAGCCTCTTATGCACATGCTGGACGGTCGCGCACCGAAAGCGGGAATGAACCGGGGTGCACAATGGCGACACCGAGCGCGTCAATTTACCCTTTTATACTTGCAGAAGCACAGGCAATACTGGCGTACGGCAGCGGTGCTCACCCCGTAAGCCACGTGTGCGTAGTGCAGGGAGTCGTCCTTGTGGTCGGCTTGCAGGTCCCTGCCGCGCCGTAGCACGTCGTCCTGGGGGAGGGGGGGGGAGGCAGGGGGTTAAGGAGTCACTATGGTATAACGCCCAATGGGACCAACATGTAAGCCGGAACGCCGGTGAGCAGGGGCGTGTGGCTCTGTCAGCAGAGCCTGTGAGTACGCCGCACGCCCGCACACACGCTGGCACCCATGGTCCACTGCCTTGCCCAGCCACGCGGGTCTGGGCATGCACGAAGCAGCTGGGCCGTTGTGAAAACGTTACTGGTGTCTCATTAGGGTCGTCCGCCTGGTAGGGCACCCACATTGATGCGGTCCACCGTATCGTCCAGCGTGCTGGCGGCGCTCCGGGCCTGCTGGGTCACGTCCCTGACTATTTCTTGGATCTGCGGCGGCGTGAAGGAAGGGCAGATGGCATGGGCATGGGACGTGCAGCAACAGCCTACCGTGAAGGCACGTGGAGGAGCTTCAGCGGTACGAGATCCGTGCAGGACATGCCTCGACACGTACACAGGGCAGCAAGCGCCATTTCGCGTGCAAGCAACATGAGTGCAGGCACACCGCTGTGCCATCCGGGCTTTCGCATTCCCTTCCAAACACCCTCGCGCCCACTCACGTCGCCTGTGATTTGCGACGCCTCGTTGGATACCGTCCTCGCCACGTCCGGGGGTAACTGAAACCAGAAAGCAGGGAGCACAAGCAGTGTCACGATGTGCGAGTACAACATGGCGGAGATGTCTTCTCTCCACCACGTCACTTGTGCCCAATCATGCATTGCCCGCCTCCCCTGACCTCCTGAGTCTCCTCGCCCCTCGTAAACGCCTGCCAGGCTGCACGCCACCTACCCATCCCCAAGCCCCGATCCGCAGAGCAACCGCCCCCCGCAACCCGCCCGCCATCTCCCCATTCGTAGCTGGGTCTCTCCTGAGAGCTGAAGCACCAGTACCCTCCCTCACAAGGTCCTTCTCGTCGCAAAGCCCCCCGTGTCCCCTCCCCCCTACCCACCGCCTGCACCAGGCTGAGGTAGGTGTTCACGCCCTGCTGATACCTCGGCAGCTGCACGCCCACCAGGTCCGTCAGCGTGGGCTGGAACGCTGCCACCTGCCCGCCCAGCGAGGTCAGCAGGGGAGACAGCTGCGCCAAGCTGCTGTTAAGCCGCGTCGCCGTGTCAACCAGCTCCGGCCCGTCGGGCATGAACGAGTCCAGCGTGGTCCGCGCGTCGGTGACACGTGTCTGGGCCGTGTCAGCAGCCGTACGGACGTTAGTCCACGTGTCAGGGCTGGGGTTGTCGTTGTAGGCGGTTATGGCTTGGCTGAGGGACTCCAGGGGGGAGGTGAGGGCGTCGAGGGAGGCCCGCAGGGTGGAGTTGACGTAGGTTGTGGCGTCGGAGGGGTCGGGGCCGGAGGCGACGGTGGCGACGGTGGGGGTGAGGCGGGAGTTGAAGTCGAGGATGGAGGAGATGAGGGCGGTGAGGCTGGACTTGGTGTCCTCAAAGGACTGTGGGAGGGGAGGGGCGGAGAGGGAAGGGAAAGAGGATGGATGGCGCGTTCAGGCGTTCAGGCAGGTTCAATGCACGCAGGGTGGTCAACGGGAACCTTAACGCTGGAGGCTGTGGTATCTTAAGGAGAAGAGGCTGCAGCGATAATGGGCCCCTGGCTCCCGGCAAGCCCCCTGACGCGTCGTGACCTCATGGCCAACACAGGACGGTACACCTGAAGCGGATAAGGGGGCCTAGGCAGGCGGCAGAGGCGTGCGGATTATGTGAGCCCCTCCTGCAGCCCCCTCCCACCTGCAGCAGGCCCCCTGCCACGGAACTGTCATTGGCCAGCAGCCGCCTGCCGCCGTTGGCCCCCGAGGGTGTTGCGGCAGCGCTGAGCGACAGGTAGTCCTGCGCCTCCTGCCACAGCCGGTCCACCAGCGACACAACCTGGGGTGGGGTGGGGTGGGGTGGGGTGGGGTGGGGTGGAGATCAGGACGGAGGACGGGGTGGTGGGGTGGGGGCGGGAAGGGGATGGGGTGGAGCAGGGTGGGGGTAAGGATGAAGGACGGGGTGCTGAGGGACAGGCGAGGCGAGGGACAGAACGGGGTGTGGGCCGCAGCCACAGAACTCTGCAGGGCAACAGCAAGCGGGCGTCTTGGTGCGACGTCGCATGGTGGTGGCCAGGCCAACAAGGCGGGCGTGTAGTAGCTGCCTGGGGACCTTACCGATACGCGCGTGCCGTTGTTGAGGCGCACGGTCCACGGTTCAACGTTGACCACGTTGGTCGAGATGTTGCGTAGCAGGTCCTCCAGCGCCTGGGGGAAGCACCACACATGTAAGGACTAAGTTTGGAAGACCAGATGTGCCAACCGTCTGCGTAAGCGCACGCCGCCTGCGTAGGACAGCCACCAGCTCTTAGTGGATGGCGGCTATCGCCCCGGGTCCGCCCACCTGCACGTCGTCCTTAGGCCCCGCCAGGAATCGGTCGCTGAGGCGGCGGATGTCGGCCAGCAGCGCCTGCAGCAGCCGGCTGTTGGCCACGTCGGCGTCTGGGGCGCGGAGCGAGGGAGGCGGAGGAGCCAAGGTAAAGAACAGAGGGGTACCAGTAGCATACCAGCTGTTGGTTTGTGCTTGCGGCAGCCGGCAGTTGACCAGGTCTTGGGAAGAAGGGAGCAGGGGAGGTTGGACGAAATGCAAAAGCAGGAGCACAAGGGTGATAGCTGGCATGCCCGCAGACTTGGGGAGCTACAAAAGCACAACTAGGATTGCAGCAGCCGATTTGTGGTTGGGGGGAGGCGATGGGCAGGGCAAGAAGCGGAAGGGGGAGGGGAAAAGGGGGCAAGGATAGGAGGAAGGTGGGTTCGCTTGTCACTGCCGGTACACGGGGAGCATGTGGCTAGCAGATGCAAAGGGCACTCCCTATGACATGCTAGGGTACGGTGCGGGGAGAGCACCCGGCCCGTGTGCCTAGCCCGCTACTTACAATCCGACAGCCGGTTGGCGGTGTCGCGTGCCGCGCGGAGGGCCCCAGTATCCGTACGGGACATGTCGTACGCCTGGTGTGGGGCAAAACCACCAAGACACACGCGGCGGCAACCAACGGGACAGTGAGGACGGGACATACAATGCGGCCAGGCGGCAAGCATGACGCGCAACGGCATGGCAGCCAATCGGCAGACAGCACAGAATCAACTGTTGGTTGCAGGCTTGCCTTGAGTGCCGCGGCCAGGGAGTTGACGGCGTCCATCACCGCCTGCCGCCGGACGCCGTCGATGGCCGCGGACACGGCCTGGGCCGCCGCGCTGTCAGGCTGCGAGGCACACGAATGACGGTTGGAAGGCGTGGAAAATGATAGAGGTGACACCAGTACCGATTCGCGATTATCACTGCAAAGCAACGTAGCCCTCCTAGCGGGTGAGTAGAGCACTGTCATCGTAACCAGGGCAGGCGTTGGAGGGTTGCGGCTGGACGCGTGGGAGCATGGAACATGGCACGCCGGCGCGCACCCACCGTGCTGCCCAGGTCGTTGATAGCGTCGTACAGCGCCTACAGGTGGTACGTTGGTGGGTTTGCGAGGGAAGGAGGTGGGCGCAGGCGGTGAGTACACACTTGCGTAAGCCGCGAAGGCAGGGCGGAAAGGCATGCAGAGAGCAGCGGCGGACAGCTACGCAACGGTCGCACAGCCTAACTGGCGCAAGGCCCCCGCTTGCAACGACATTCCGTCGTGAAGCGTATGCGGCATGTGTGTAAAGTGCCACGTGCCAAGCACGCTCCACACCTGCAGCGCGGACTGGATGCGGCTGCCTGTCTGCGGTGAGTTGATGATGTCCGGCAGCGTGGAGGTGAGCCCCTGCTCCAGCTCCCGCAGCGTGCCGTACGAGGAGGTGGAGCCGGTCGCCAGCAGCCGCCTGCAGGTGGGACCGCCGGCAACACCCACGGTATTCTGGTCAAGTCCAGGGACACTGTTGAGAGTGTAATGTGCAACAAGAGCCCTGGAAACAGGCCTGCGTACACAGGTGGCGCGCGTGCCACGCAGCTGGCATCCATCCCTGCCGTCCTGTTAAGATGCGCCTGCTGCGAACGCCCATGAGCTGCGTGCAGGACCTTCAGTCCCACACCATACCTTCCACCCTACATCCACCTCAGCCACGCGCCCTCCCTGCCCCCTCCCATACGACCCCCCCTGCCCCCTGCCGCCGCCCCCGCTCTCAGCAGCGTCCGACAGCCTGTCACACTATGAGCGGCTCAACTCGATGCGCTTGCTCGCTGCACCCTGTCCTCGCCCGCTCCCACCTGCCCCCTGCCCTCGCCCGCACCCACCTGCCTCCCCCCGCCGCCGCCCCCGCCCCCAGCAGCGCCGACAGGTTGGCCATGGCGCCCAGCACGTCGCGGCCCAGGCTGGCGTTGAGCGCCGTCAGGTTGGCGGCCACCGCCTCCACGGTGGGCCGCGTGGAGGTGGTGAAGTCCACGGAGCTCTGCGGACACACGCGGCACCACAGACATGCTACTTGCTTCGCCCTTCACTAATTGCTTTACAGTATGCTTCTGTGCCCCCGCAACTGCATCGTTACACGGCGCCACAAGGAACAGCAGCAGCCGGGCAGTGAGGTATACAGGCACGTGGTAGTGAGGGCGGCACCAAGCTAGGTCCAGCGAACCGGTGTGCATGCTGGACGTGGGGTCGTGGGCCCAGGCGGGTGTGAGCAAGCACGGCAAGCAGGCACGCAACGAGCACCGGGCTAGCGGGCTCAGCAGTTTGCCTGCATAATGAAACGGTGTGTGGATTCACGGAGTGCCATCCAAGCGCAAGGGCCTGGGTCCCGCCCTCCTGCCCAAGGCCGTGCCCCCCACCCCACCTGCACCAGCCTGCTGATGGTGGGCGGGTGGATGGTGCCGTTGATGTGGGCGGCCAGCTCGTCCAGCTTGGCCGGGATGTTGATGTTGAGGTCCACCTGCACAGGGGGAGCGGGGGTCATGGGGGATCATGGGGGGCGGGGCAGCTGATGGTAGGGGAGGGCAGCCGTGCCCGGATTGAACCACGTCACTAGGTAATCAGGGTGATCGAGTCTACCCGGATGGTTTGACGGTACAGCTTTTCCGTGCTGCACGCAGGCAGGCTTAGAGTCGACAAGCCCGCACTAGGCGCTCAGGACACGCTTGGAGCGCCACATGGACACGCGTTCCTGCATCGTGGACACGGCCGCGAGTGATACGTTTCTATGTGTCTGCTTGTCAGGGATTCTGTATATCCCATTCCCCCATCGCATACCGTACCATACACAACACGCACCTGCATGGCTGACAGCGTGGTGGTCACGTCCTCCCCGTAGTCCAGCACGCGCTGCACGCTGTCCCACAGCGCCTTGATCAGCTGCGGCAACGCACACGTGCACACATATGATACTCTATATTACTCCACGTGAAATAGGACATATCAGTACGTAATGGGACACAGTGTGCATCAGCAGGTATGTGCGGCAGCCAGAGACTCGGTGATGACGGATAACAGCTGCAGCAGGGCACAGCGCAGACGAGCACCATGCTGTGCGAGACCGTATGACGGCATCCGAGCACGGCGCCAAGGCTTCAACGCCCCACCACCCCACACGGCGCACCTCGGGGTCCGCCGCCAGCATGCCCCACACGCACATGCCCAGGGCGCCGCCCAGCAGCAACACAATCCAGACCTGCACGGTGGCAGGCAGAAAAGGACCAACACCTGTTACGTGGATTCAAGGGGGGCCAGCATGCCGTCTAGCGCACGCAGTTGCGAGGTGCGGCAGGTGGAGGCCGACACTGATTTGTTGCCGAGAGCTTCCCAGCAGCCCAGTTGGGCAAGTGCCACGTGGGCGGGCATCAGCATCAGCATCCTGGGTGCAATGCGCCCCAGGCCCAATAGTTGACGCAGCCAAGACGGAGAGAGCACACATACAGTCGCTCTCACGGCGCACTGGTGAGCTAGCTATCTGAATCCCAGTGCGTTTCTGTTACCCACCAAACCGCAGAGCACGTCTGCCGCCGCCACCGCCCCCACAACCCCAACGCACCGCCCCGCAGCATCGCCGCAACAGGCACAGCAGCAGATGCACGTCCACGCGGTGCTGCTCCCCTCCCCGCCGTCCAAACACAAACAGCAATCAGCACGGTCCGTTCAGGAGGGGCCTGTGACCGCGTCCACGCTGCCTAGGTGGAGCAGGAACCACGCTCAGCCACGCACCTTGAGCCCTATGTGCCGCGCGTCCGCAAGGAAGTGCGGTGAGCCGCTGCCCACCCCGCACCTGCGGGCGCAGCCGCCGCACCCCGCACACCACTGCACCAGCCGCCTGGGGAACAAGGGGGGGGGGCGGGGGGGGAAACAAAGTACTAGTAACGCGAGGTGGAGGGGGGGGGGAAACAAAGTACTAGTAACGCGATGGTGGTGGTAGTGGGAGTAGTAGTAAAAGTGGCCGGAAAGGAGAAATCCGACCCACTGAAGTTGCGGTCCGCCTTCTGCTCCAGCTCCCACAGCGCGCGGGGGGGGGGGGGGGTACCGGCAGGCACAGTGACGAGAAGCTTGGTAGGCGTGAGGATGAGCGTATGGTTTCCGGTTGCTAGGTTATAGTCCAGCTATCTAGAGTTGTTTGGAGGAGCCCGACTGTTACTCCTGACGCGGATTGCCGATGTGGGTCAGGCGTTGGGTGTCCAAAGCTGCGATGGGCGCAGGGCGCTGGCTCACCATATGAGCCCCACGGCCAGCGCGATGATGGCAATGGCCAGGAAGGCCAGGGACAGGGCCGTGGCAGGAACGATGTAGTCCTGCATGGGAGCCGCAACATACATCCTGTTATCATGATTCAAATGGCTTCGGATGTGAGTGACAAACTTGTGGCTACGTGTTCCGCATAGTATTTGTGAAAAGCAAGTACGCTGGCCAGTGGCCACCCCCTAGGACGCGGTGCGCTCAAGGCGTTGGGTGCCCCAGCCCGCCAGCCGCAACCGCGCGCGCATACCTTGATATACTGCCTCCACTCCTCATTGTTCCAATTCAGGGGATCGTACACGGCGGGCTGCTTGAACATCCCCCATGACTTCCACCGGGCGTTGGGGCATCGGTCCGGGTGTTGTAGGTTGTCAGGCTGGGGAGGGCAGGGCGTGGTCGCACCGGACCAAGGGCAGGTCAGCCAGGGTCAGCTGAGCCTAATTGGCCCCCTTGAGTTGTTACCCCCCAAATTAACACCCTGCACCGGGGCCCGTTAGCTGTTGTACTCCTAGCTCCCTGACTTCGCGGCTATAGACCCATCGCCGGGCTGCTTCTACGCAGGTCTGGCACAGGGGGTCGTCGGGCCCAGTCCAAGGTTTCGGGGAAGCTGACCGTCCACGTCAGTGCACAGATGCATGCAACGAGACCCAAAAATCAATAGCAGATAGTGCATTTAGTGGCGTGAGCGGGCCAAAAGGGTCAGGCATCAGCTGCTTCCCTGCACCCGATGCCTGGCTTGGGCATCGCCCGATGGGCCTACCTGGGGCCAAACGGTGACCGCAGTGCCATTGGGTAAACTCAGCGTAACATTATTAAGATCGCGGTTGTATGACAGCCCTTCGGTCACGGCGACTAGTCCGCTGGCGAGGGCCAAAAAGGCGAGATACTGACAGCCGGGTTTGCACATTCCGGTGTTACTTATTAGGCTCCTGAGTTACTATAAATCCATCCAGAGAGCAGTGAAGCAGTGGTATGTTGTCTCTTGGTCTCCGTTCGTGCTGCTGCTGTCCGTGCTCAGCCTCGTCGAGGCAGAACTTATGTGATGGGGAATGACAACTTCAGGTAGTTGCAGTGATATATAATGTGGAGATGCTTTGTACAGAGGTGGCGATACGCGCTAACCTTCTGGGGACTGGGGACGATTTGGGCTACTGTACGGCGGAGGGAAGCTGCAACCAATGCTAGACAGGCCCGCTCCACGCGAGGCAGCGCAGGATTGGGAGACGTGCCCTGGGATCTACTTAAATTGTATGGATGCTGGCACGTGTCCTGTGTTGCTTGGGTTCCATGGGACTGGCCCAACGGCCGGCGTACCTGCCAGACCTGTCAGTACCTGCCTCCAACCTTCAACGTTCTAGGGCCCTGTTTACGCAGATAGCTGATGGGAGGCCAAGAGGATGGCTCATACTGCAGCGTATGATCCACACATCAGAATCATACTTGCACTGCAATTGAGGATGCCACCAAAGCGCACAGCCGAAACTGCAGGGGACAGAAAACCATGGTGCAGCAACAGCGTCCAGAAGGGAAGGGCCGGCTGGCCCTTGCACTAGCCCCAATCTATCGCAAAAGAGCAACACCGTGATAAGCGGAACCTGGCATAGCTTGTCAGGGGCAGCATGAGTCCGTTAAGCCTGCACCCGGACGGAGTCCCTTTCCCGTACCCATCCCGTAGTGCTCTGGCTAATTACCGGTAGCCGAAGACCAGCCAGCAGTCCCAAGCCTTCTCCCTGCTGTTGTATAAATGTAAAGGAGTACGGGTCACTACGGTTGCAGTGCTGATTGTCACCTGCTTTAGCCTGTGCGTGGGTGCTTGGCGGGCGTACCTAGTGAGGGCAAAGGCCGTGGGGTCAAATGATACGTATGAGTGAGACAACCGTGCAGCAGTGGAGCCCCAATGTATACCACCGTTTACGCATGGGTGGGGAAAGGGGCATCGGTCAAGCATGTGGGGCAGGGGCGACAGGGGAGGGCGGAGGGGGGCGGATTCATCGTTGACGTCATCTCCTGGGGCTTTACCCATGGCGCAATGCGTTGTACCTTACCTGACCGTGCGTGCGTGCGTTGTGTGCTTCTGCGCTCCTTGAGGCTCGACCACTCGTTGCGTAGCGCCAGGTAGTGCCCGCTACAGGTTCAGTACACATCCACCTTCCACCCTGCGACCCTGGTGCCGCGTTGTACAGGTAACTCGTGCCCCGCCTGACCGGGCAGTTGCCTGTTACCCGCGGCAACCCCATCTACTACCTCTGTATCACTTACACACGTATGGTTTTCTTTCTATCAACCGATGCGTTATGCTGCGATGTCGCGCACCGTTGCATTGCTCACACTGCAAAACTGGCGCGAAATCGAGGGCCCTGGGACGGCTGTTCAGCCAACGATGAATGTTGTTTACGGTGAAGAAGCTAGAGTTTGGCCTAAAGATTGGGGCAGACTGGACTGCCAGACACCCTTGGCCTGCTGAGACTGCCTGTCGCCAGACCCACTAGCCAGCCCTGGCTCCCAACAGCTACCAGACCGCCCGCATGCCCATTACACTGGCCGCCACATGGCCTCTACCGTAGTCACGCCCGAGCAGCACAAAGGCCCGGGTGCGATTGGCTGCGCAGGACAGCAATTCTTCGACCGCATGACCGCCCAAAGCAGTGCTGGGCGTGCAGGCACTTGGTGCACACCCCATTGGGACGTGCGTGACATGCCGCATATGCCCCCAGGTGCCCAACGTGGAGCCTCGAGAGAGGCTCTGCGAGGGCACGGCTGCTACGTGGCCGTGTCGCAGCGCGAGTGGAACGGACGGCGGACGGACAGCGGTCACGGACAGCGCCTGCCCTGCCATGAACTGGGGCCAGGGGAGCTCGGTGGTGGTACCGTGCATGGTACGTGGAATCAGGTGGGGTGCTTGGGGCTTGCAGGACACCGAGTCATGGGGATACATTAGAAGCTGCTGCACAGCGCTGGAGTCATGCAACTAGCTAGGAACGTGTGCAAGTTGGTGGCCGATGCGCATCCACCTGAATGCAACGCAAGGAGCTCAGGCAACCAGCCCATGCAGGTGCCGGGTGCATGCATGCAAGGCGATATGGGAAGAACCCCTGCCCTAAGCAACGCAAGCGACGACCTGCAGCGATGCCATGCCGAGGTTGAAGGTCCTAATAAGGTTCAGGTTCGAGGCGGGGCGCTGGGGCCGCGCTGGTTGACACCAGGGGAGGACCCGAACCCCCGGTGTACCTGCGCGGCCACCTGGACAGACCTGGATGGGCAGGCTCACTCTGTCCTGATGGTATTTGGTGTGCCCAGGTGGGTCCCTGCAAAAGCTGTGAAAAGGGACAAGGCCCCAGCCTGTCGGCGCGTCAGGTGCAACCGGGTGCATGTCCTGTGATAAACCGACCCATGGGTCGCGAGGGACAGCGTCAACGTGCCCTGCTGTTTCTGAAGACGCGTTTTGCACATGTCCGCTGTGGCAGCATGGCATGCACATGCTACCCAAAAGCTATCGCATGGTATAAGATGGTTCTGATCTCTCTTGCCTCGCCAGCTCCTGTTGGAATTCAGGGGCCAGTGGGAAGCTACATGGCTGCTGTTGAGCCGATGGCCTCCCTGCTTGGGCATGGGTAGCTAGGTTGCCGCAAACGCATGCAACGCATGTACGAGCATGTGCCGCCCCGCTGGCCACAGTGCCATGTACAGCGCCATTTCCGTGTACATCTTTCCGCCCTAGTGTCGTGCGCCGTCCAACGTAGGGAACGCAGGCGGAGGCAGCTGGCCTCAGCACGGCAGGAGGTATGGGTGTACGAGCGGGAGGTCGCGGTCCTACCTGGCTTCGCGCCGTCGGTGGGTGATTGAGGGGTGGCCTTGGACGGCCTGTCGGCCATAGCGGCCTCGTATGCTGTCACCCTACCGTATTCCAACATGTGCTTGTGCCGCACCTGTACTTGTCCGGTCATTACACCCTTCAAGATCGCGGTTATTGACTTGACAACAGCGATGACCACGGATGACTGACACAGCCTACACCAGGCCTGCACTGCTGTTTGTGAGCATTTTGGGCGTTAGTTTGTACCACTGCCAGAGGCACATCGGCATCGCCATACCGGCATTCCCACTCCTTAAGGGACGGGGACCACCGGACCAGCGCCCAACGCCTGCTGCAACCAAGCGCAACCCCGCCGGTGGACCATGGTGCGCCGCTGAGGCTGAGGTGGTAGACACAGTGCAGCGAGTCGGGCACGACGCCCCATGCACGGCTTACCTCTGCACACATTCTTCTTCGCCTTTCTTCCCAGCCTGATGTCCTGGCTTGGCTTAACAAATCCATGGCTTGACCTCTCGTCCCATGCATCCACTCCGGCCGTGCCCACAGGAGGTCGAGGGACAGGCATCACCCAACCCACCGTTACCACCCGCTCTGTACACGGCTTTACCAGCAGCCAACGCGCAGCGGCTCTCGTTTCCTGCCGCGTTGGCCACCGTCGCCACACCCGCTGCCACCATCAAGGCCACTGCAGGCCTTGACGGCCCGCCACCGCCTACCACTAAACTTCCTGGCAAAAGAGGACCTCCCCTGGTGCTGCATGACCGCCAGCACGATGGCGCACAGCAGGGGTCCCCTCCGCCGTCACAGGGTGCCCGGCTGCGCGGCATGGGGCGGCGGGTGCTGCAGGGCCTGGGCCCCTGCATGGGCGGCAGCAGCCAAGCCACCAGCAGCGCCACGCGTGATCAGCAGCCGCCGTACGAGTACGGCACACAAGCCGAAGCTGTCACGGTTAAAAGTATCAAGTTGAGCGGTAGCAAGGGTGAAGGCGGCGCCCAGAGCTGGGTGGTGCATGCCGCCGGGCTGGCTGTGGGGGCGGAGGCGGGGCGCGTGCGGCTGAGCCCCCTGGAGTGCGCCACCATGCTGCACACCATCAACCCAAAGGTGCGTGTCTGGGGAACCAGAGTGACATCGTGTCCGCCATTGTCTCAATGAAACGTCTTTACTACTTATGTGGCTTGTAGGCTGGCCATGCACCCCGTCCAGCCGCCCCGTGTCGCAAACTTGAGTGTTACGCCTGGTTGAGTTCTACCGTCACTGCCGTAATCATGTTTCATGCCGGCGTTGCACACAGGCGCTGGTGCTCCGCGGCGACCTACACGGCCCCACGTTGCGGCGCGCGCTGTCCCACACCCTGGCGACCTACCCCTTGCTGGCGGGCAGGTGGGGGGCAGGGGGCGGAAGGCGGGGGCCTTGGCGGTAGCCTACACAAGTCGTCTGAAGTGCAAATATGGAGCAGCATCCACCAATATGGAGCAGCATCCACCGTACCTGCCTGGTCATTAGCAGTGGCAGTCTGTCTGTTTGTCGGCTCTATCTTGTTGCTGTAGCGCAAACCCGTACCCGTGGAACGTGTCCCTGCGCACGCCCGGGTTGAACTCACGCCACCCGGCCATGGGAAACCCTAAAAGCTGTGCAGTGCCCCATAGGACAGGCAGCAGAAGCATCGCAACCGCAGATTTGCAGTGGTCCATATAGTCGTATGTATGGTGCCCCCCCACGCTACCTACTGCTCCCGCGCCCTTCACCCAGGCTGGTCCGGGAGCCCGGCCTGTCCGCCCTGGCAGCCCGCAACGCGTGCGGCTACCACGTGTCGCTGTGCAACGCGGGGGCCACCTTCACAGAGGTCTGGGCCGACCTGGTTGCAGACGCAGATGCAGGTGTGGGGTACGGCGGCGGCTGTGGTGGTACGACATGCGCGGCGCCGTTGACGCTGGAGGGCCTAGCGTCGGCGGCGGCGCTGGGGCGCAGCGGTTTCAGCCACCTGCGGGCTGGAGCCAAAGGGGCGGCGCTCCCGCCGTACATGGAGGTGGGTGGGGGTGCAACGTGCAGCGGAGCGTGGCTGGCTGAGCAGGGAGTTACATCAGCGCCTTGCTGCCCTAGCAGTCCTATAGTTTGCGTTGCCCGCAATGGAGCCATGAGCAACACCTCCAGGTTTAGAATTGTTCCCTTTCCCCCTTCCATTCGTATCTACTGCATTAGCTCAAGCAGAGCTGGCCGTCCTAAGCAACTTTTCACCCTTGTGGACCCACCCCCTGCTGCCCCAACGTTGCGCCCCACAGCCGCTTGACGCAGCAGCCGCCCTCGAGGGCCGCGAGCCCCTGCTCAAGGTGCGCCTAACACACCTGCCGCACTGCCGCGACCACCTTCGACAGCAGCCCGATGCACCCGACAGACAAGACCACGGCAGCAGCAACAGCGCGGTAGCAGGCGGCGGCGGCGGTGAGAGCACCGGCGGCGGCGGTGGCGGCAATGGCGGCGGCGGCGGCTGCGTGCTGGGCCTGTCGCTGCACCACGCCGTGGTGGACGGCCACTCGGCCGCCATGCTGGTCAACGCGCTGGCGGCCTGCTACAGCCGCCTGCGGGCGCAGGAGCTACAGCCTGACTGCTACAGCCAGCACCAGCAGGAGCAAGAGCTACAGCCGGCGTTGGCGGGGAGCGAAACGGCTGCGGCACCTGGACTGGCGGTAGAGTCGGAAGTGCGGGAGGGGCAGGAGCAGGGACAGGGGCAAGGCCCTGTGTGCGAGAAGTACACAGGCGGGCGTGGCGGGCTAGATGCAGACGGCTACAGGCACGGTGCAGCGCTCTGGGGTGGCGCTGGCGTATTGGCCGGCCTGGGACAGGTGAAGCAGAAGCAGGGACAGCAGGGTGAGGAGCGGGAGCAGCAGCAGGGCAAAGCACCAGCTGGCCATGACTACAAAGCTGTCAGTGCGGCGGGGAGGGGCGAGGTGGCTGCCGTGGCAGAGGTGGTGGTTACGGCGGTTGCGGGGGAGCCAGTGGATGGGGCTGGGGAGGCCGGCGGGACAGGCGGGGTGGCAGCAGCGGCCCGTCCGCAGCAGCAAAAGCAAGAGAAGCTTGAGCAGGAGCAGCTGCAGCCCAACACGAGCGCTGTGGGTCTGGCTGTGGGGCAGGGGCAGCAGCAGGCCCGGCTGCAGCACTGGCAGCAGCCGGCGTTCGACCGCACAGCACTGTACGGAGCGGGGCAGCAAGGCGGCCGAGCCGGCGACAGGAAGGACGGAAAGGGCAGCAGCAGCAGCAGCAGTGACATCAGCAGTGACATCAGCAGCAGGGACCACGTGCGTCGCGTGCTGCACCTGCAGGTGCCCCCTGCGCCTGGCTGGCGGGGTGCGCTCGGTGAGTAAGGGCCGGGCGGGGAGTTGCGGCCGCATGCATGTACGCTTGCACTCCTGGGCAGTGAGGGGCGGGCTTGCAACTCGTCAGGAAGCTAGGCCCAGCCAGGGCAACATGCGGGGTGCCCTTTCGCGGGAACTTCCACCAAGCGCTGCTTAAATACGGTAGTTCGTATCAGCTGCTCCAGCCGGGTCATTCATGCACGCATCCAACCGATTGCCCCACGCGCGCACGTTGCCTGCCAATGCGGTACGCAGGTCACATCACAGACGTTGTACGACTGGCGGCGGCGGAGCAGCGCCTCTGGCCCGGCAGCTGGGCGCCTCCGCCGCCACGCTTGCCGGCCTTCCTGCGGGGCCGCAACGGTGGTGGCGGCGCTGGCGCTGGCGGTGCTGGCAGCGGTGCACGCCTCAGGCTGGGCCGCCGCCAGCGGCCTCGCAACGAGGGCCTCACCTGCGCAGTGCTGCACCTGGATCAGAGCTGCCTCACCCACCTCAAGGTGCGTGGGGCCAGTTGCGAGTTTGGGGAGAGTACCGGCAATGCCAAACCGTAAGGTGTTGTGGCTGGCATGTCTGTGCGTGCCTTGTGCAGCATGTATAGCACTATGCACGGGGTCATTCGCTCACAGCGCGCACCGGTATTCCAGAAGTCATCCACGCTACAGGAATTGGGCATATGATACGAACATACGATATCGTAGTACTACGCTACAGTGTTGCGCCACTCCATGCCGGGGTGCATGCGCCCGCACGGACTCCTTGCCCCTGCGCCCGGTGTATGGTACTCTTTACGGGGACTGGGACTGGGACTGCGACTCCCCTGCACGCAGACCCTGGCGGCCGGCGGCCGGCGCGACGTGTCCTCCAACGACGCCGTTACCGCCCTGGTGTGGGTGCTGATGTGCGGCCTGAGGGGCAGGCCGCTGCCGGGAGCAGCACACCCCACGGCGGCAGCAGATGGTGTCGCTGGAAGAAGCAGCAGCACTACTGGCATCAGCGAGCACCGTCGCGTGAACGTAAAGGTGGTGACCCAGCAAGCGGCACCGCCCACCGGCGGCTGCCTGGCCATGGCGGTTGACCTCCGGCGCAACTTCCTGTCCGGCACCCTGCCGTACAGCTACTTCGGCATGGCGTCGTGGTGCCTGCACGTGACCGGCGCGGACCCGCTGGGGGCGGCGCCGGCTTCAGGGACTGACGGCGCTGCCGCCGCGGCCCGTGGCCCACAGCATCAGGGTCAGCAGCAGGAACTGTACAGCGCAGCTGTGAGCAGCGGGCCCCGACTGAGAGCCGATGGGCGCACCGCCAGCACGTCTACTCTTGGGTGCAAGAGGGAGGAGGAGGAGGGGCAGGGGCAGCAGCGGGGCGGTGGCTGTGGCGGCGCAGGGTCCGAGGCGGCGCTAGTGGCGGCGCTGCGGCACGGCGCGGGGCGCATCCGAGACACGCTGACAGCTCTGAGGCGGGGGCCGATGGGGGCGGCGGGTGCAGCGGGGCAGCGGGAGGGCGGCGGCGGTGCCGGTGCTGGCGGCCGCGATGGTGGTGATCGTGATGGTGGCGTTGCTGGTGGTGATGTGGCTGTGGGTGCGGCGCTCCTAGACCTTATCGGGGAGCAGCTAAGCGCGCCCGCCAGGTTAGTTCACCAGCTTCCAAGGCATGTCCCGATGCAGGTCCTACCTAGTACTCTGAAAGCACCTCGCATCCTGGCACAACCGCTGTGCCCCGAATCAAGCGCATGCATGTCGACAGATGGGCAGCCAGCCAACGTGTGTTGCAGACTTGCAGTGCGCCGTTCAATCGCTGCGCGCCGAGGCGCTGCAGGCTCACACATGCAAAGCCGGCAGCCGTACGTGGGACAGCTGCCCGCTCGCTGTTGTACTGCCACGCCTTGCTAGCCCAAGCCCATTCCCACTCCCACTCCCACACCCTCACCCTTACTCTCCCTCACCCGCAGCTCCCAGGCTGCGCTTTGGTGTACCATTCCTTCCTAACCCACGCCACGACCAACACCCATGTCCACACCTGCGCCCACGCCCTTGCCTTCCTCCGCCCACAGCTCCCAGGCTGTGCTTTCGTGTACCATTCCTTGCTAACCCACGCCAACGGTCAACACCCATGTCCACGCCCACGCCAACACCCTCATCCTCATCCCCCCCCGCCCACAGCTCCCAGGCCGCGCTGCTGGCCCGGCTGTGCGTGGCGCAGGACGCCATGGTGACCAGCTGGGGCCAGTTCCCCTACTGGGACGCGGACTTCGGCCCGGAGGTGCGTGGACAAGGGGCATGGGGGCTGCCAGGGGTACGGCACGTTGGGCAAGGGGGTAATGCAGGGCACTGGGCGTGCACCGCTTGCTTTCAGCAGCACGCCCTTCCCCTCCAGCCCCCTAACCCCTGCTAGCAGGCCCCTGCGCTATCTCCACATGGTGCACAACTGTGCCTTGGGTACTCGGCCCTAACGTTGTGTTGAACCAACATGACAACCCCTGGCCCCTGCCTCTCCCAGGCCGGCTCCCCCCTGCGCTACCTGTGCGTGGTGCACCCCAGCCCCCCCTGGATGGCGGCGCTGATGTCCGCCCGCCCCGACGAGGGCGGCGGCGTGCACGTGCTGGTCAACGTGCCCGCCAGCGCGTTGACCGGACTGCGGGAGGCGCCCGCGCTGCGCCTGCTGGCGCCGGGGCACGCCCTCGTGTGGCCGTAGGGCTGGAGTGCGTGCCTACATGTGGCTCCATAGGGCTGGAGGGCGTGGTATGGAGCATGGGCCGTGGTGACGACTACTTTCTGGGAGTGGAGGCGGCGGGGCGGGGTAATCGCTATTGAAAGGGGTCAAACGTTCACATTGACTGTCCAATATGCTAACGGGGCTCGGCGTCTAAGGTTGGGCGGGACAGGAGGATGGGTTCTTGGGCAGCGGCCGCATGCTTGCTGTGTGTTAAGCGGGGCATCCCGTAACATGGGGGGTACTGGTGCACTAGCGTGCCGACAGGCAGCTGCGCATGGTGAATTATTAGGTGGCATGTCACAGTGATGTCCGGTGCCGTGCGGTGTGGGAGCCAGGTGATGGTGTGGAACTGTGGGGAACCATTCAGGGGCTGTGGTTTTGTGCGTTGAACGATACAGACCGCTACGGTTTGGCTGTACTACGTCGTGCGTCAAGTTGCTGCAGAGCTTGTGTGTAGTAAAGGTCAGGAAACGTCTGAGCTGTCCGTCGTCACCGGTTTTGAAGAGCTGGAGCATGCTGCAACGGAATTGGTTTCCATTGCAGGGAGTGCTGCAAGAGAGCAAGTTCCGTTCGGCAACGGCATGGCTTTGCTTTAGACGGGCTGCTGCAAGGGTCGTCTCGCCGTACGTACGGCTGTTGGGAGCAACGGGCCCACATTAGACAACGGCGCGGACCGTTTGTACTCAGCAGACGGTGGTAGTGCTGGCCTGTGCGAGCAGAAGCTGCGGTGCCTCGCATACGTACGGCACCCGCTTTAACCTGCTGCCGTACCTCTCTGCACGCCTCGACCTGTTGCTACCGACTGTGCATGTGCGTATGTGCCCGCGTGCTGATCCCAAAAGGTACCGTCCCAATCTCGTGGGCCAAGCCCCCGCCTGCCTGCCGCACGGAAACCGCCAGCAAAGGCGATAAGGGGCACGAGACACTGCTTGAGCGAGGCATGCGCTCGCGCAACTGTCTTGACAGCAAGCGTGACGGGAAGCACACCTGTATCCACGTTCACACACAGGCTGCTGCACGTGTCCCTGCGCAACACGAGCAGCCGATGGGTCCTTCCTGCGATCCTGCCTGTAATAACGTAGTGGGGTTGCCTCAGTGCTACGTACTAATGTGCGTGCGTTATAGCCGCGCGCCCCAAGGGAAGCAGCACAAAAGGTGCGGTGTGCATGGTCGAAGGTGCGGCACAGCAGCACGGCCCTGATGTACCAGTCATCGGTAGGCGGTACAGGGGGCAACCGTTGTTAGCGCCAGGATCCGAGGTCCGGGCTGTAGACACAGGGGCATCTCCTCTGGTAGGCATGCCGGTTGCTGGAATGCCGAATTACGTTAACGGCAGCACTTAATGAATGCAGTCGTCAGGCATGCATTTTTTTAACCTGCAGCCTTGCAAGGTACGTATTTGTTGATGGAAAGCCGTTTGCGACGACCCATGGGTCACTTGCGGGCGTGCAGGATCAAAGTATGCCACCATCGGCGGCTGGCCACTGTATTGCCGGCATTCTGATCCTTTCAAACTGACGGCCTGCTGTCTGGCCAAGAATTATAGTCGATGACGCCTGTTCGTATAAAACCCTATCAGGTCAACCGTCGCGTTACCGATTGCTTGGGCGATTACGGGTCTGTGCTCATCAGAGTGCAACAAGCCTACTTTACGAGACCCTTACCCAACCGCTAGCTACATCAAGCGCCGAAGAGCGATCCTCTCGCCAGTAAGCAACTGCACAGATGACGTCCGTCCTCAACGCCGCGGCAGACATGGTACGGCCAAACTTTGTCCGCGACAGCCTGGTAACGATCACCGACAACAAGTTATACGTTCTGTGCAGTTACGCAATGGCAGAGGCGGTGCTACATCGCACCTGACGGAGTGCGTAATCCCGCTGCTGCCCG
>VFQN01000623.1_pt1 | contig 64707 bp, 108 predicted proteins | sample 3512371 | NCBI WGS metagenome assembly VFQN01 (sample SAMN10412370, study PRJNA504923) | tailings metagenome | isolation source: Replicate 2 from Balatoc abandoned mine | place: Philippines: Itogon, Benguet | collected 2017-08-28 | reverse complement strand
TCGTCCCACCCCACGCGTGGCACACCTAGGTTTGCAAACGCCCGCAGGTGCGCCCACATGCATGCAACCGCCCGGCGCGAGGCTTGCGACACCAAGGACTGCCACTGGGGGACCGCTGCACTGCCTCTCAGCTCACGCATGCGTGCATGCATGTATTGCCTCCCCACCTCCATGGCCTCAAGGGCTGCCAGGGCCACCACCTCCCACACACACTGCTGTACCCCTGCAGGCGCGCTAGCCAGCCACACGTGCTCCCTCCGTATGCCCTCCCCCGCTGGCCACCCATCCTGCACGCTCCCCACCACCGCCCGCGCCACCGGGCAGTCCCAGAAATGGTGCCGCCTAGGTTGTCGGCCCCAGTCTTCCGGTCCGCCGAAGCCCCCACATCCGCACACCTCTGGAGCTTGCCCCCTAATGTGCGAATTTCCAAGCAAGGGGACGCCATCTACCGTTAGCCGCCAAAACGTCTCCTTACGCTGATTTTCCCATCGAATACCCCACATCCTACTGAGCGCGCCATGCAGGTGCTTCAGGCCAGCTTCCTTCGCAGGGGGGGGCAGCGGCGCCTCCCAAGCTCCGCCGCACACTCGTGAGTCGTGACTCGTCTGCTATGAAGCACACGCAAACGCGCATGGGTACGCTGGAGCCAGCACGGATTAGGCACTATGTAACCTAGCTCAACGCGCGCTAACTACCGCCATGTGTGCATCCCTTGTCATGGGCTAATGCAGGCCTAAAGCTGAACCCCTTCTTTGCCCAGCAGCACGAATTGAACACGCACAAGGACGATCGCGACCACGATCAATCTACAACTGCTGCAGCAGTTCCCCCTGAATTTCCCCACCCCGGGTTCCCGAACAATCTGCACAGCCTTACCATACTCCTGCTCAGCTGCTCGCTCGGCCCTGCCGATCTTTACTACATCGTTTGCTTGATTGCTTCACTCTTCCAGACTCTTTCCTGCTCTTTCCCAACGGCACGCATCACAGCAACAAGCACTCTGTCTGCCCACGTGCGGCGCCGGCCTGCCAGCCACACATCATCACCTTCCCAACCTTTTATCGCTCATTAGGCTTCGCTCATTGTTAGTGTTGTACGCGTTTGAACACCTCAAGAACTCGAACTTGCGAAGGCCGGCGTACAGGTTGTCGTACTTGCGGTCCATTGCCTCCTCAAACGTCCGCACTGAGCCATCCGGGTGCAGGGTCTTATACGGGTTGTCGCACTGCTCCCGTCCCTGCGTGCCGTAGAACGGTATGAGCATGGCGGGCAGAGTGATACTTCAGGGCCGGGCAACACCAAGCTGGTGTGACGCTGGGTAAGTGCGCCATCACAGTGCGGCTTGGTCTCATCACATGGCTGTACGTCAGGTTGCAGTCAGATGCAGCAGGTGGCCCAGGGGGTACCAGTGACAGGCGCACCCTCCCAGTGCACAGCAGATGTCAGCGTTTCGGTGCACCAGGGAGCCGATACGCATTTTCACGCGCAGTACCACCCAAGCCCCTGACGCTGCCCTCGGCCCCCGCGTTTCGTTGGTGCGGCACCTACTGAGGTGCCTAGGCGACCCCATGCGGCCGCAAGCCCACAGGCCCCAATCACCCAACCGACCTTGCAGTACCCGACAACGGTCATGAGGGCATCCAAACGGTCCAGCAGACGCTTTGGGGCTTGGGAAATCCTGGGGGCGTCGCAGGCATAGAAGGAGCGTAAACGATTACGAGATTGTAAGAGGCAAGGGCAGGCCAGGCCTCAGGTGTGTACGGCACCCCCTTCCTGATGGATCGCAGTCGAACGAGTTTGGGAGTAGGTAGACTCTGCAAGGGCAGTGGCCTTGCCGGTAAGCGACCATGCTCGGCATGTCTGGGTGCTGACAAAAGGCACTTGCCTTTTCAGCCGTTCTGTAACGCTCTGGCAGCAAGCAGTACGTCTCCATACATCTAATCCCCATGCAAGCAGGTGGTGCGCCTTGCCCATTACACGGCCGCATGACATAACCCACCAACTAACTGTCCGTGGTCTTAGTCATGAGCAACTGCTTACCGGTTGTCGAGCTCGTACGGGTCCAGTACGAGGTCGTACAGCTCCTTGAAGCCAAAACACCATACGGCGTACTTATAGCACGTGCCAATGGGTCCCCGCTGCTCCCGCGGCCGCCGTTGCCCCGGTGACGGCGGCCGGGGGCTCGGAGGCCGCAGCAGCTGTGGGGACGGGGGCCGTGCTGGAGGGCGTGACGGTGGGGGCGATGGGGGCCGCACTGGCAAGCGAGGGCTGTATGGGGGCCGTGGGCTTGGAGGTGATGGTGTTGGGGGCGGAGATGGCGGTCGTAATGGGGGGCGAGGGCTGAAGGGTGGTCGTGGACTAGGTGGGGATGGGATGGGCGGGGCAGGCGGGGGGCGCGAGGGCGGACGGGGGGTAACGGGGATGCGTGGGCTTGGGCTTTGCGGCTTTAAGGGAGCTGGTGGACGGGATGGGGACTGCGGGTCTGCTGGTGTGTGTGGGGCTGGTGATGGGGGCTGGTGGGGAGGAGTCATAGGATGGGCAGGGCTGGTGGGTGAGACGGGGGGGGGGGGGGGGGGGGGGGGGGGGGGGGGGGCGGGGGCGGGGGCGGCGGGGCCCGGGGGGGGGGGGGGGGGGGAGCGGGGGGGGGGGCGGGGGGGGGGGGGCCAGGAAAGCGTGATGGCCTGCACCTGGAAGGTGGACAGGTAGTCCGTATCAAGCAGGGCGCCGGGGTCATCCATGACGGCTTGGAGCTGCGGCAGGGTCAGAGGAGAAGGGAGTAAGGCGGCAAACAATCGGTGACGTACATGGTGGTGGCCTGATCCTGGGTGCTGCACCATGGCACATGCGACTTGAGGGGTGATGCAAGCCATTGCGCCAGCGCGCGCCCCATCATGACGTCACTGCCGTACGTGTGCAGCTGCCACGCAGGCAGCCACCTCCTGCCGCAAGTGCTCCTACGCGGTGCGCACCTGTACGGCAAACTGCTCTTCCATGCTGTTGGCCCCTCGCTTGAGCACCAGGCTGAAGGTCGCGGCCCCACCGTCCGGTGCCGGCTGAGGCCGCAGAGCCACGCAGGTAGAGGCGCCCAGCCGCCGCAGCGCCAGGCCGCACGTGGCTTGAAGCTGCACCAGCAGCCTACAAGCACACGCAAAACAGCGCACAGCATCCGGGCATGTGAGTTTGAACTGTCACTATGAAGTGCCTGCGTTGCTGTACGGTACCAGACAGCATGGGACTTGCCGCGGCGAACAGGCAGTGCCAAGTTGGCAACCCCGTTGGATACGAGGTGTAGGTAAGGCACAGGAGCAGTTGCACGTGCGCGGTAGGCAAAAGGAACATAAACGACGGTGGCAAGCCGCAGAGGCGCAACGCACGTGCTGTGCAGGCATGTCATATGGCAGCCGACGAGCACCGAGCACTCAATCGTGCACAAGTGGTTCTGAAGACGGGTTGGAGCACGTCTGGAGGCCCTGGGAATTTTCAAAGACCATGCCTGGCCACGTGTGCTTTCCGTGCAGGCCGCTCTCACATGGCATTGGTCATGGGCGCCGAGTACGTGCACGTCACTTGCACCTCCAGGGCACGTGCTGGGCCCAGCGGCGGCGCACGGGGCTGGGGCGGGGGCCGCGGGCGTGGTGGGGAGGACGGTGGGGACGTAATCAAAGGAGGGCGGCGCGATGGGGGCGGCCGAGGTGGTGGGCGGGGCAAGGGTCGCGGGCGGGGTGGCGGGCGGGGGGCGGGGCTCGGGGGCCGGGGGGACGGAGGTCGAGGGGAGGGCCGGGGTAGGGGACGTGGGGCAGCTGGGAGATGGGGGGCGGGAGGGTCCGGGGAGGATGGCTTAGGGAAGCGAGGAGGTGGAGATGGAGGCTTGGAGGGCTGGGGTGGCGGGCGGAGGGGCCGCGGGGGCGAGGAGAAGGGTCTGATGTTGGGTGGTGTTGAGGTGCTGTTGTCACCAGAGGAGTGGGTCTGGCCTGGGTCCGCTGCTCGGATGCTGGTGAGCCCGAAGAGCATCTGGAAGGTGAGGCCGAGGGCAGCTCCGGGGTTCCGGCGGACCTGGGGTGGTTCAGGGGGCGAGCGGTTGGCAGGGTGGAAAGATGTGCAACGGGGCGACGTGAGCACACCCAGGGGGGCCTAGAAGAACACGTGCGTACCAAGGCGCGTAGTATCGACGCTTTTAGGGCAAATGCTTTTACCTGCTGCTATAAAAGGACAAGGTGCGGAAGGGTACAGCGCTGCATGCCATTGTATTTGTATGGGGTGCACCATGCCAGACACCACGCCAGACACTTGTGCTAGGCAGTAGCACGGGAAAAGCCTCAACTCCCGTAGGACGGCACACGCTGGGCAGTGCGTGCGCGATGGACAGGTCCTGAGCCTCACGGCCGTCCGCCTCCTTCCCACCTGCTCCGCCGCCTCTTCCAGCTTCGGTGCTGCGTCCGCACCCGCAGGCCTAAGCTCAAACACGAAGGTGCTGGGGTTGGCCAAGCCGTACACATTGTGCAGGTCGCAGTACGACACGTACGGCGCCAGGGCCTTAGTAAGCAGCTCGCACGCTTCGGGCTCCATGATACGGGTGTACGACAGTTGGTCTCTGGAGAAGGCTGGGAAGACGGCTGGGTGGAAGAGGAAGTCGATGGGCAGCAGCACTGCGGGTGCTGCGGGTGGCGAAGGCCACGAAGCGGACAGTGCGACGATGCCGTACGTGGACTGGTACGACTGGATGAGGTACAGCTGCACTCCTTCCACGACCTCTTTGACCTTGGGATTGTGGAAAGTGGGAGGGCGGGTCAGGGGTGGTCAAGAGAGTTCGTTGGAAAGGGCTGACGGGCACAGGCAGGACCCTTCTCCGAGACCATCATCACTGTCAAAAGCGGCTTCGTGCATGCACGATTGATGCGCAGTGTACAACAGTGAGAGGCATATGCCAGACAGGTTTACTTTAAGTCCTGGACAGTTGCCCGCAGAACAATGCCTCCACCAATTCGCAAGCTCAACCTGGAGGACAACAGCATCCTCCAGACCACCGGAGGCATCGGAACTTTCCGACAGTCCTTCAGGGTAGATGAGATGAAACGCGAGAAGGACAACCTGAGCACGCTTGCGAGCATTCGCGACCTAGGGGCAACCGGCGCAGCGGACCTTCAGCAGTATGGGTACATGCTGGTGGAGCTACCCGACTGGCTGAACAAGCTACTCAGGCCTTCAGCAATTGAACGGTACATAGGCGACGCAGGCGGGTACCGACGCCTGAAAGTGCTCAACGGAAAGCGTCTGTTTGCGCGGACCGAGCCGCTGGACAACACCAGCCGTTTCGATGAAGCAGCAGCGGGTTTGGCCGCTGCTTCACGTCTCATCGCCACGGCGCTGCTCGGGCACCGGCACGAGGATATCCTAACACCTGCCGCCGTCGAGATGCTGCAGCCGGTGGAGGGCGCCTACGAGTTTGCTTCCGAAGCGCACATCAACGTGTACAGGCCAGGAGAGTGCAGCGACGGAACGAGCGCCTACTCTCCGCACGTTGACGGTGGGCTGCTGACGCTGGTGACCTGCCCTGTACGGGACAGGTGCCTCGTGGTTCAGCGGCCAGGAGGCGGCGGCGAGGTGGAGCGCGTGCCCCTGGAGCCCGGCGTGGCTGCCGTGCTGCCAGGCGTGTGCCTGGGCATGGTACGTCTCGCAAATGCGCATGTTGGGGGCGAATCCTATGTGGCGTAGGAACGGGACGAGGGACGAGGGACAGCTCCCTAAGCTCTTAGCCATTGCCTTGACGGGGCGCCCTTGTGCCGGTGTGTTGGCGTGGGCTCGTGCTTACGGCTTGTCCACCGCTTCATCGCCACCACTCCTGCTTGCCCCCAGGACCCGCAGCCGTGCAAGGTGTCCCGCTTCGCACCCCGGTACACGGCCACTCAGCACCACGTGGACCGGGCGGCAGCGACGCAGGAGCGGGCCAGCGTCACCTTCCACCTGCGGCCCAACCCGGAGGTTGCCTTCAGCAGCACGCAGACGGCGGGGGACTACATGGAGCGGTTTTACAGCAGCGTCCAGCGCGTTAACGCTGCTGCTGGTCCTGTTGCTGCCGTGGCCTCCGCTCGTCACACCGGCCCGTCGGGCCCTCCGGTCGGCCACAGGGCTGGTGCTGGTGGTGGTGCTGGTGGCGCTACAGCAGCTGCGTCCATGGCGGCACATGCTGCTGTCCGTGCGCCTGCCTACGGCAGGTTCGACATCACCATTGTGCACCTTGATGGGAAGCGCACGTTGTGCGCAGGCGTGACTGGGGAGACTACGGTGGAGGAGGTCATGCACATGGTGGCTGACATCGCGGGGGTGCCGGTGGACATGCAGCGCCTTATATACGCGGGGTCTCAGATGGAGACAGGGCGCACTCTGGGGTCGTACAAGATTTGGAACAACGCCACGGTGCACCTATCGCAGCGACTGAGGGGGGACTAAGGGCCAGGAAAGCAGGAAGGGTTACCGCTTTTAGGTGCTGCGCGCTGCACATCACGCTGTACAGCCGACGGGGCGCCATACGGCAGCATGTGCACGAGTGGGCATACGGTTGCACCCATACGGTACCGGTAGGGGTTTGGTAGGGCGTAGTGTTGCCGCTGCACTGAATGCTTTTCCTGTCTGACCGCACGCTGTGAGTTTCCGTGCTGTAGGGACCTGGTCGGGCAACTGCCAACTCTGACGGTGCGCATGTTGGTTTGAGGCAAGCTGCCCTGGAGCACAATGCATGCTCAGTACGTAGTGCGTGACGGCCCTACTGCATCGCGAGCGGAGTGGCCCCACTGTACGTGCTGCGGTGCAAGCAGCTGTTGTGTGTATCAACAAAGGCTTTCGCGTGCTGTAGGTTCTGCCGTGAAAGTGCATTTGGAGGGCGTCCAGTGCGCTGTGACTGACCTGTGAGCGCTGACTATCTGCGCAGTAGTGGACGTAATGGTCGTGATCGTAGCATGCAAAAGCCGTTTGTGCAAAAGCATACTGTACCCCACTTTGAGCGTTTGGTTGGACAAGTCGGCAGGTGTGGGTACATGCTCCTCGTGAGGCCAGCTAACACCCACACGTAAAATTGTGTGTCAAGGGCGCTGAAGCGTGCATGAGAGGAGCTGAGGGTACTGGTGAGGACTTATCTCTAACAGTTGCTGTTGCAGAAGCTTTACGCGCAGTGCAGCATTGCAATTTGTCTGTTTGAAGTCGTCGTGCGTCAAAGTTCCTTATCAAGCAGGTTGCTGAATAAGCGTTCCCCACAGTCGTGTGCGCGTGGAGGGAGGCTCGTGTAGCAGGCGAGGCATCGACGAAAAGCTGAACAAGCTTGATGCATGCGATTGAAGCATTAGGCGGGAGCAGCTCGGTCTGCGTGCCATGCTATGCCATGGGCACATGGCCCAGTGCGTTGCTGGATGTCACGACGTGTACCAGGGTGTGTACCAGAGGGGAGCTGCACTGATGCCCGAGCCTTTGCAACCTTCGCTGCGCTTGTAACAATACTGTTTTTGATGTAGATGGGCAGCTGAGCGTTGTCCAAGATTCTAGCGCTCGCTCGCTGCACATCTTGCCCCCAAAATGTCGCGTTGGCCTCCACCAGTCCGTAAGCTTCGCATTGAAGACAATGAAATGCTGCAAAGCAGAGGAGGTATTGGCACACTACGCAGCACAGCGCAGGAAATGAAGCTTGACACCGACAACCGGGACACACTTGGGCGCATCCGCCAACTCGGCGCCGCGGGCGCCGACGACCTTCAGCAGCACGGATGTATGCTGGTTGAACTGCCCGAATGGCTCAGTAAGAAGCTCAAGTCGGGCGCAGTAGACCGGTACATCAGCGCTGCGGGCGGCTACCGCAGCATGAAGGCGCGCAACGGAAAGCTCCTGCTCGCTCGGCCCGAGCCGCTGGACAACAGCAGCCGTTTCGACGAGGTGGTCAATGGTCTAGCCGCTGCGTCGCGGCTCATCGCCACAGCGCTGCTGGGGCACCGTCACGGGGAGGTATTGACCCCCTCGGTGGTCCAGATGCTACAGCCGGTGGAGGGTCCCTATGAGTACGCGTCCGTGGCCCACATCAATGTCTACCGGGAGGGGTATGAGGTGGATGAGGAGACTGGCGGTGTGAGCGCTTACTCGCCGCACGTGGATGGTGGGCTGCTGACGCTGGTGACCTGCCCAGAGGAGGACGAGTGCCTGGTGGTGCAGCGGCCTAAAGGCGGAGGCGAGCAGCGGGTTCCCCTGAAGCCCGGCATCGCTGTCGTGCTGCCAGGCGTGTGCTTGAGCAAGGTGAGTACTTGTCCTTGCTACGACTGATGCGCCGGAGCTTTTACCTACGCATCAAGGCTACCGGAATGCCCTTAGGGTGGAACAAACTTAACCTGCAGTCTATGTCTACTAGCCTAATCTGCAGTACCACCCGTACGCAGAAGGGCACGTCCAAAGCGGCCACAAAACCTGAAGATTGTGATGTCACTCCCCCAATAACGCCTTGTTGCTTTTAAAACCCATGGCCTCAGAACCCGAAACCGTGCAAGGTGTCGCGGACGGAGGTGTCATACGAGGCCACCCCTCACTACGTAGACGGGAATGCGATTGAGCACGAACGCAGGAGCGTCACCTTCCACCTGCGCCCCAACCCCTACGCGGCCTACAGCACCACGGAGACGGCCGGTGCGTACCTGCACCGCTTCTACAGCTCCGTTGGGAGCATCAATACTGCTGGTGGCGCTCCCAGCAGCATCAGCATTGAGGTCATCTCAATGACCGGCAAGCACACCTCGTTCACGAACGTAGATTCGCGGACGACGGTGTGGGAACTCAAGACCATGATGTGCGAGAGGGAGGGCGCTCCGGAGGACCAACAGAGGCTGATATACGAGGGGAGGCAGCTGGAGGACGCGCGCACGCTGCAGTCGTACAACATCGCAGGGCATGTCACAATCCACCAGGCGTTGAGGTTGAGGGGTGACTAAGCTCTGGAAATAGGGACGCGTGCGTGCTGCGCGCCGACGGGTGAACAAATGAGTGTCGTCTTGCTACACTGCAGCGGTGGATGTTTAGGCGGCAGGCAGTTGGTGCGTGCGGCTGATTGCGTTCGGTGTTCGTAAAGTGCCAAACCAGCCCGCATCAGGGGTACTGGTGCTCTATAGTTGGCTTACACGCACGTTGCGACGTGTTGCATAATTGTTGGCGTGTGCGGACGGTACGGTGGCAGCGATGATGAAGGGGCAGGATGGGTACAATGCAATGGAATGTTGTTCCAGGGGTGGGACGCGGAATGCACGTCAGCCATCGGCGTGTGAAGGGTGCTCCCGTTTGTTGTTGGCGTCCTGCATTTGGCCAGTCTAGATCGGCGTCCCGTTGGCGTCCTGTCTGTACTGTTGTAGCTTTGTTGTCTCGTATGTTATTGCTGTACGGTATGTCCAAGAGCTTAGGTGGTGGTCCTGGCTTACGCCGGCGTTGGTGGGTCGTGGGCGTAACGCGGCGAAACGTATTGGGTACGCAAACTTAGCAGGTGCTTTCTGTGCCGTTTTCGCAGGGTGTGCTTGGGGTCTGTCGCTGTACGTGCTAACGGCGGTTGCAAATTTATTGTTTTCATTGTTGAGTGGAGAGTTTGACGGGCCATGGCGGGCCATGGCCCTTGGCACGTCTTGGCATGCATGGGTTGTTGAACGTGAGGCTGGAATAGACAATATTGAACAAGGTAGCTATAGGGTGACAGTACTCCTACCGTACCGGATACGGTAGACAGCGTGGTGTTCAAGTGCCACAGGTGGTCCACGTGTGAGAACAGCCCAAGGTTCCGAGCCGTGTCAAAAGCCTAAGCAACCCACCGCCTTGTCGAAGTCGTTGGCGGGTACGGCACATCCCTGGACGAGCCGTACGGTGAAGTTGCCGTACAGCCGATCTGCCGCCAGGTCCGCGCCGGGCACGTAGCAGGTTGAGGCGCCGGTGGCCACCGCCAGGAAGCGACACGTGGTGTCCTTCTGGGCAGCAAACCTGCGCAGGGACGTGCAGGGTAGGTGGGACGCCTGTGACGGAAAGGGGATCGGGCGGCCCTGCAACAGTTACCGCTTTTGGCATTACATGTTCCCGGTCCTGCACATCGCTGATACACCTGATGCCAATTTGCTGCTTCCACCCCTCCACTCAGCGAAGCGACGTCTGTACGCACAAGAGACTTCGGCACGAGCACTCCGTCCAATCCCCCAGAACTCATAACGTTACTCACGTGTTGTCTTGGATGGGCCGTGCGTAGTCGAAGCGCAGTACCAGCTCGTACGACTCCAGCTCCTGCACCGCCCGTCGTGCGGTGCTGCCGCCGCCCAGCAGGGCACCCGTTGCCTCCCCCGCGCCGCCACTCCAGTACAGCCGCCTAGCCTCCTCCAGCGACTGCATCAAGTGCTCATTCAGCCTCTTCTCCCACCCCTGCGCCCACTGCTCCTGGTCCGGTAGATCCTCCTCTGCATCCACTGCCTGCGCTGTGCCAATGCCGTGCAGCCTCCTTCCGTCGTTTACGGCTGTGTCGTAGCTGCCCCCGTCGCCCGCCACACTGCCAGGCGGATGGTAGTCCCGCACATTGATCCCGCCGTTGAGCCCCGGCCCGCCCCGCTCCCGTACTGCACTGCCGTACAGCGTGTCGCCCCAACCAAAGGTACCGTTGCCGTACGCCCGCCGGTAGTCAGACTCCTCGCCGAAGAACAGCAGGTTCGTACACAGCCGTACGACGCGATAGTCTTTGAAGGTGATCCGTCGGTCCCAGGCGTGGCCCCACATCTCAAGGGGCATCCTGCAATCAGTAATGGCACAAAAATGGAGGGAGTGGCACAGATGGGTATGGGTACAATGCTTTCAGCGTTGTCGCGCACTGCCGGTGGTGCTGCAGCACGCAGTGGCTTAGCGCTTAGGCCGTGGGCACTGAAGCCGGCGCACAGACTTGCCCAGGGTCAAAAACCCACACTGGCAATGGGGTCGGCCGGGCAGGCCTTCGTCGTTAGTCCCATGCATGTCCCATGACTCACATCTCACGAGTACCACGGTTGAAGCCGCCGTCGTATGCGCCCACCAGAAGCCGCCGCCGCTGCACCACCGCCTCCGCCGCCGCCGTGCTGTTCAACCCGTAGCGCCCAGCTCCGCCTGCAGCTGCCCCCGCCCCAGGCCCCACGCCCGCCACCCCGCGCCCGTCCACTCCCATGTCGATGCCTCCACCCGGCTCCACCGGGTCGCGCTCAGCCGCCGCCTCAACCACCAACCGACCCTGCTCGTCGTACTCGAGCAGGTCCGGCCCCTCGAACCCCTCCTCAATCACCAGCGGACGGCTCTGCAGCAGGCCCACGCCGCCTCCCCCTGGCTCCTGCCCCCTCTCCCTTGCCCTCCGCCTCCCCTGCTGCTGCACCTTGCCCCTCTTTCCCTCCACCAGCAGCTGCAGCCTCCTCCTGCTCCCCCCTTCCGCTGCCCCAGGAGGAGCAGCTGCGGCCTCCGCCCCCGGCTCCACGCCTTGCCCCGTCCCCTGGAACCCGCCTTCGGTTGGACCCACACCCAAATCCAAACCCACACTCCCCTCGCCCAGGTCGCCGCTGCCGTCGCCATCGCCGCCATCCGTACTGTCGTACGGGTTTACGTAATCCGGCAGCAGCTGCGCCAAGGGGATGGGGGTGCCGTCGGCGATGGCCGGCACGCCCGCGCCGCTGAGGTGCATGACGGTGGCTGCCACGTCCACCATGTTGCCCTGCCAGTCGGTCACCACGCCGGGGGGGATGCCGGGGCCTGCAGCCGGGGGGCACGGCAGCGGGGATGGGTGAAGAAAGCGCAGAGGTGCTGGTGGTGGTCCGGGCGGGCGCGCGGCTATTGTCTTGCTGGTGCAAAGGGCCCTTGCACAGGAAAGGAGGTACCGGTATGCGTGGCGCAGGCGTGTAGTGCGGACAGGCTGCCAGTGTGGCAACACTTTCGAGCTACGCAATGGGAGCAGGTAGCCACTGCGGCGATCGTGGTTGAGGGACAAGCTACACCCCAGCAACGCATGGGTACGGCAAGCGGTAATAGGCGTGTGGGTGCTCCGTACCTCTAATGTAGAAAGGCACCCGGGTGATCTCCTCCCAGTGGAACTGCTTGCCCTGCTTCTGGGCATGGTGGCCCAGCTGCGGGGCACAGAACACCAAGGCAAAAGGCGGCAGACGATGTGAGGCAGTGGCATCAGTGCTTAAGTCTTACGCGTAGCACAGACGTGGCATGCATATACCACAAAGAAAGGGTGGCACGTTGGCGCACTTGATGCCATTGATTTAACGTGCACACCAGTACCGCTGCACCGGCACACCCCGTGCGGTCAACACACGTGCAGTCGTGCACCCGACACACACGTGCCTGTCCACACATATGTACGGCATGCCGCGGCCCACCTGATACCCGTTGTCTGAAGTGAATATGAAGTACGTGTTTAAAAGCTGGCCCAGCTCCTCGAGCGTGTCAACTGTGGAAGATCGCAGGGAGCAGGACGCGGGAGGCCGCAGATCGGGGAAGCGAAATTCGCAAGGCAGGTGGACAGCAGCTGTGCGGTGGCATTTTCCATTCGGTAGGATACGAGCTTTGTAAAGTGTTGGGCTGTGACTGCAAGAAGGCATGGTACACGTCAGCCCGACGCCGTACTCGACACGAACCATGACCCAGCATGCACAGTCAGGCCTACACTCCAAGCCACAAGCACACAAGCGCTACATGGGACCCCATGCCGCTGAGAGGCACTACAGCCACACCGCCGAACCGGACCAGGAGTACCTGCACCCTCCTAAGCACACGGCACAAACTCAGGCACCCACACTCACAAATGCGGCCGATCATCTCGTCCACCGCCATGTTGGCCCTCAGGCGCGCCACGTAGTGGTTCTGCACCGCCTTGGCCGCCCCCAGGTCGGACACCAGCCCCAGCTCCGGCCAGGGCGGCACCATAAAGTTGGGCGCCTGGGGCAGATTGGCGTCCGCAAACAGCGTGCGGTGCCGCGTGGCGGGCACTGGGAAGGAGCAGCTGCCCTGCGGTGGCCATGCCGGTGTGTATAGTAGGTGTGTGGTAGGATGTGGTGCAGGGGTGTGGCGTACAACTGGTGTGGTAGGTGTGCAGAGTGAAAGGGGGCACGCCTCGGTTGTCCCACAGCCTTGGGGGTCCCTGTGTGCCGCAGCACACGGGGAGGCAGCAGCTGCCCCCTGCACACCTGCAGGGTCCGTCGTATATTCGTGCAGGCAACGGTCCGTCTGACCAGCGTGGTTGGTAGCGGCGTAGCACATAGCAGGATATGCACGGTGTGAAAGCGCGTGGCAGTGAAGCACGTGCCAGTTGCCCCCTGAGCCCCGAGCTGCACGCGACACTAGGTTTTCCCTGGCCCGTGTTTGACCCGTCTCCAGCCCCGCTGCCCCCCGCGGGGTACGCACCGCGGCCTCCAGGGAGTTGCACGCCGTGTGTGGGGAGATGGGCGTGACCTGCAGGTAGAACGGTTGGTACGGCTGGCCCGCCTTGGTGCCCTCCTGTACAGCCTTGCGGATGTACGACACGGCCTTGTCCGAGACGACGTCTGTGCTGTACTCCCCTTCGAGGATCTGCACATTTTACGACGCATGGTCGCAAGCCATTAGGTACTGTCTGTGACCCTGTGTGATTCCGCGGGTTGGACGCAGCAAAGGGCGACAAGGTAAGGCGGACCGAAACCTCAACCTTGCTTGACACTCTAATTAGCAGTGGGTGCCTGAATGATCCTCGTCTATTGCCTCACCCGAAACGGTTGGCAGTTGTAGCTGAAGGCGGGCCGGGTGTACATGTACACGTACGGCTCCACCAGTGCGTCCCAGTCGTCCCAGCCCTGGGGGCACCTGTACGGCAGGAGGGGTGCCGTACGGTACGGGCGCCTGATTACAGCACAGTCGGAATCCCCTGGTCGGGAGTGTCCCAGGACGTCGCATACCGGGCCTCTTGATTGCATCCACCGTTGGACCCTTAACTTTGCACAGCCGTCTGCAGCACACAAGCAACACTACGCACTGCCGTATCATCTGCAGGTGCGTAGGCGCACCTGAACCGTGTGTCGGTTGGGTCCATGGCGTTGAGGAACTTGCCCACGTGCATGGTGCGGTAGCCCGCCGCCTGCAGCCACACCGGCAGGTAGTCGTCGTCCAGCGCCTGGCGCATGAACTTCCAGAAGCTGCCTGCATGCGCATACAGTATTTGGGGCCAAGTTCAAGTGCAGTACGTCAGAGGCCTTGCAGGCTTGGAAGGGGCAGGCAAGGGTACGGTCATGGCTCAGTCAAGGTCCACCGGTCAAGGTCAAGGTCAGGGTCTGTCGCAGTCCTGACGCGACTCCTCAGGAGCTGCCACTACACGTTGCAGCAACCTATGCAGCTGTGTTCTGCAAGTGTGCCTGAAAACTGTTGTTGGTGTTCGGGTGTCGTCCCATGTCAGCATGCCCACACATATGCCCTATCCCCAACCCCTTCCCATTGACCCGCTCCCCACATGCCGAGTAGCAGAGGACATGGGAGTACCGTAGGGTTCCCGTGCCACGTGTCCCACCGTGCGGCTCGATGTTGGAGGTGACGTTGTTGTTGTGTGTGTAGCGGCCGGTCATGAGGATGGTGCGGCTGGGGCAGCAGGCGGCGGTGGAGATGAGGAAGTTGCGCAGCTGCAGCCCCTTGGCCACCACGTGCCGGTTCAGCTGCGGCATGTAGCTGCGGGGGCGGGTAGGGCGCATGCATGGTGGAGACGGACTGTTATGTGTGTGTAGCCTTGTACGTTTTAGTGCTGGGTGTGCGTCATTCCATGCAGCCGTTGGGGTGTGGGATGTACGGAGACGCGCTGGCGGCAGGGCAACGGGCGACCGCCAGCTGCTGTGGGTGCAAACACGTGCACACAGCCTGGAGCGGCGCTTTGCATTCTGGGGAGCGGACGTAAGCACGCAGCTTTAGCAAACAGCATCAAAGATTACAACTTTACAGCGGACCCTGAAGTCCCAGGGGCGGCCGCTGCACGTGTGTGCCCTTGTGTGTCGTCAACCCCCACCACCGGACAGACGCGTTTTGCCCAGGGGAGACCTGCGGGCCCCACACTCAGACATTCCCCAACCTACCGCGGGTGTGTGCTGTTCATCATGTAGTCCTGGTCATCCTGCAGGTTGGCGTGTTGGGAATGGGGCTTGTGTGGGGAGTGAGGAACAACGACACCAGGCGTGCCCTCGTATCCCTTGACCCCCGTGGCCTCACCCCACGTGCCACCCCACACCCACGCCCGAACCGGTCGCCCAAATGCACTGTGAGGCATATTATGCGCGCAGGTCTGTGACCGATCAGTAGCTTCGCCTACAGTTCCCGCCGTTGCTGGCCGAATGTCAAAGGGCGCCTGGCCAGCATGCAGCATGCGGCAGGACTCACCGTCACCAGCACGATGAAGTTTGGAGGTAGTGGCTGTGCGTGGCATCCATATATCAGCGCCACCAGGAGCAAGAGCCATTTGGTCGCCATTTGGTCCGCTCGTGCCGCCCGCTTCACAACCGACGACGAACGCCCATAACAGCAGCTTGCGCGCTACATGGTTAGTGTGAATCTTCCCTTAGCCATTTGCGCGTTTTCATTACTTCTTGTGAAGTCATAGCCCGAAAGCGGTCTGACCAAAACCTTCGTATGTCCGCTCTGCCCTGCGACGCTGTTGGCGTTTCCAGGTGTGCCAATCTGTACTGTATCATATATATTCAGAAGGTTTTTGCATGTGCCCTGCGATTAACCTTGAGCTTCCCCAAAGTGCCGCATGGTGGGCGCGACGGTCGGCCTCCTTCGCCATCGAGCTGCTGCTGTTCGGGCGTCAGGCAAGCACGCCTGTCACGCCCCACATCCTCAACAAACCACCGCCGCTCGACCCGTCTTGATGCTGTGACTGGTATCAGCGGTCACACATCCCTCTTGGCAGGTCAGGGAGGCCGGAGCGCGCCGCAGCATGATGGGCATGCATGGGCCCATGGGGGCACAAACCGTGCGCCACCCAACCAACCAGACGTGTGTCCCAAACTGCCATGCGGCAGTATGCATTGCGGGACCTTACACAGAGTTTATGAGATCGGCCTCACTAGTCCAGGGATTAACTGCATGCCGTTAGGAGGCTGAGGCTGTGAGGGCGACCTTCTACGCCACCCCAGCTGGAGCCCCAGCGCTACCTCCCGTCGCCGCGGCTCACAGCGCTACCCAGGTGCTATGGCCGATGCCACCCAACAAGGAGAATCAACAGGTGCCGTTGCTGCAGCCCAGGGGCGTCTCAGCAGCTTCGCGGGCTTCCAGGTGCGGGACAAGCACATAAATGTCGCGGTACATCCCGACAGCTCCCGCCGAGAAGATCTGGTCAAACATCTCTGTACTTTATGAACTATGAGTACAAGTGCATTGGTGTTACGCAGCGTTCGCGCCTTCCGGAGCTCTGAGAAAGCCTTGACCTGTGAGCTGACCAGTGAGCTAGCCAGTGAACGACGCGCACCTGCGCCCCATGTTGGCCTGCGCGGCCCCTGCCCTGCGCAGGTGGTGGAGGTGCTTAACGAGGACCCTCTGACCAAGTCTCTGGCTGTGCTCGGCAGGTAGGCGGGATGCCGCACAGGCAAGGCCCAAACCCTGGGAGCTCGGATCGGCGGAGGGTGCTGGCACATGGCACATGGCACGCCGCACGAGCGTCTTGGGATGCGGGCAACAGCCCGCTAGTGATCCGTCCTGATGTACATAGCCAGATTATATGTGGTGGTCGCCCCCGGTGTACCAACGTTGCTGCCAGGTTTCCTCCAGCTGCACCTACCCTCCGCCCACGTGTCGTGTGCCGCCCACAGGTTTCCAGGGAGCACAGACCAGGCCGTGCTCCTGCTGAACCGGAAGCCTTTTGACAAGGCATTCCTGAGCGAGGAGCAGCAGCCGGAAGCAGCTCAATCCGCAGCGGGGGAGGGGTCAGGGGCTGGCGGCGACCGTGTGGGCCTGCTGGGGTCACGGCTGCTGCTGACGGCGGACTTTGCCAATGACATCTACTCCAAGGTAACGCTTGGGCAGCAGCCGGCATGTCGCGTGCGATGGCGAGCTTGGATCCGCAGCAGCAGCTGCAGCAGTCCCCTACATGTCAAGACGGCCAATTGTGCTGTGCAAGGTCCGCTGCTTTCGATGCACGGTGTCCCTGCTGCGTGCACGACCCTTGTACGGCACCCGACGTGCTACCGCCTTACGTGTCGATCTAGCTTACGGCCCATTACCCTCACAAACATGCTGTTCGCCGCCCTGTCAACTTCAAGCTCTTGCCATGCATCCCTACGAGTGCCTGCGCTCGGCCGCCCTATCCTGCAGTACGTGGGCCATCCTCCCCCGGAGCACTCGGCCATCACGGTGGACCTCATCTACCCCGCCACCGAGAAGCACGTGGCTAAGCACCGCGCGCAGAAGCGTATCATGGTGGGCCGTGACTAGGGCCTGGACTGGGGCCGGCACCAGGGCCAGGGCCGAGACTAGGGCCTGGGACCAGGGTATTGCAGCTACCGGTAGCTCATGTTGCGGAGGGCCTACGTACGGGTCACCTTGTTGCAGTCCGGATGCATGGGCTGGGCAGTGCACTCGTACTGCAGTCATGTGACGGTGCAGTTGCTCCTTGCCTTTTGGGTTTTGGCATGTTGGAGTGTCGTGCTACGATCCTGGGCGTGGCGACAGTGTTCGTGCTGGTCCGAACCACGCCATGGCCATTACCGGTAATTTGATTGCAAAGCCCATTGCGACTTCCGTACTCCTAACCCGCACCCTAAGACATTCGCCGGTGGCGTAGCCCGCACGGTGTTTCGCATTGCCACGGCTCACTTGCCAGGCCCATGCCACACGCACGACTTGGGTTCTCCTCTTAATTGTTGGCCTGCCGGCGCGCATCATACGGAGCTGAGCCTGCTCGTCCAGTGACCCTTCCTCTCAGCTGCGCCTTTCCTTCCGCCTGACCTCACGCGCAGATCACAGAGACGCCTGAGATGTACGAGCGCACCGTATTGCCGTACATCCAGGCAATCCCGCCCGCCCGCCTGCAGTGGGTGTACAACGTCCTGGAGAGGAAGGTGGGTCCTGCGCATCCAACAACGATACGGCGGTATATGTACGAGGCAGTGGGAGACGACCAGGGCCCCGGGGAGGACGGTACAGACCTATTATATACACCACACACTAATTAACTCGTTGCAAGCAGCTGGAGTCCTTTCACAGGCGCTTTTGCGTTTCTTTCTAAAGGACCTGGTATATCGGCTTTTGTTTGCCCACATGCAAGCCAGGTGCTTCACGGCTGTGCTTGACCGTTGCCCCCGCCTGCAGAAAGAGGTCGAGCGGCTGATCTTCGAGGACCCGGACCCTCAGCTTGGCTTCATGCTGCACCCGGACCTTAAGTGGGTAAGTCCGCATCAGTGACCGCATCGTCATCCGCTGGCAGTGAACATAGGTGCAGTGAACTGCCCACAACGACAAGGCTGCGCTGACAGCAGCCACGCACAGTTGCCATTGGCCTACTTCCAGAGCGCGGATGTGAAGCAGCTACAAGCACGCCGTTGCGCATATTTCGCCCTGATGCCCAGCCACCGCTGATGCAGCTCCACCGGTGCTCATGCCGTACGTTGCGCCGTGCACCGTGCCGTACACAGGACCAGCAGGCCGTGGACCAGCTGTACTGCCTGGCGCTGGTGCACCGGCGCGACCTGCCCTGCCTGCGGGCGCTGGACGCGGAGGCGCTGCCGCTGCTGGAGAACGTGCGGGACAAGGGGTGCAAGGTGGGGCGAAGGGAAACGAAAGGACCCGTGGACGTACCCCTTGAGGGGTGCTGGGTGCTGGGTGCTGGAGGCTGGAGGCTGGGGCACTGGGTTACTGGGGAGGGTTTTCAAGGCGACGAGGGTGTCTGCGGGGGGTTGGAGGGACGGTGTGCAGGTGTTGAGTGGTAGCGGCCCGGACCTGCGCAGGAGCGGCCTGGGGCCAGGGGCCGGGGGCTGGGGTGTGGGGTCTCGCGACTGTCATGCATTTAGACGCCAGTAAGGCAAGGCTTCGCATGGCCAGCCAGGGTCACTGCGTGCAGGGTAAATGGCAACATCGCCCCCCGCCCGTACGACACTGCTGCATGCCGTTGCCCATACCAAGCCTCTGTCTGGAACCCCTGTCACGCGTTGCCCACTGGCCGCCATGCCCCCAGGCCATCCAGGAGCGGTGCGGCGTGCCCGCCAGCCAGCTGCGGCTGTTCGTACATTACCAGCCGTCGTACTACCACCTGCACGTGCACTTCGTCCACGTGTCGGTCGCCTCGCACGGCACGAGCGCGGGCAAGGCGATCCTGCTGGACGATGTCATTGGTGCGTGAACATGCAATACACAGATGTCGCCTAATGACCGGGGACCGGCAATGCGCCGTACGCTGGGTTCACCAGGACCCTATGCTGAGCTACCGGCATACCGGCAGCATGCACGCGGTGAAGCACGTCGTTCTGATACCCCCGAGGGAAGGGGCGTTCTACTGAGGCACAGCAGGTTTCAGGGAACCCCGGCGCTATGCATCCCTGCATGCAGATGCACCGCCACCTTCAGGCCGCACGGCGCATGCCGCGGTGCGTACCTGCCTTGTGGTCCCTGGACCTACCGGCACCACAACCGCTACGTTGCGGTAAGCCGCTCTTGCCCTCTCGTCAGTCGTCACACCCATGTGATCGCATCCTGCTACACTCATGTGACCTGCAGACAACATCAAGACCTTCGGGAGCGACTACTGGCGGCGCCGTACGCTCACCTACACGCTGGGAGAGGCGGACGAGCTGTGGAGGCTGCTGGCGGGCGGGGCGGATGCGTGACCGTGATCCCACAGAAGGGAAGAGTCCCTGACTGTGCAACTTCTCGCGAGCGGGAGCGCATGACAGGTGCCGTGGCGTTGATACCTTACTTGGCTAGTAATGCGCATAACGGTTTGGCACTTTTGGTGGTGGGGTCGTGCGGAGCGTGCGCTTTCAGCGCGCAAAGACCTTCAGGCACGTTCTATCGTATGGGGCAGTTCCTTGAGGCAGGTTCCTTTCATCAGCAAGGTGTACCAGGGGAGCTCCCCTAAGGTGTACCGTGTGAGGGTGGTGGCGTTGTGATTTGGGACCCCTTGACTGCTTGCTGCCACGTCCAGAACAAGCAGAATGCAGATGGGGTATGCGAGCACAGATACGTGCCTGTTGAACCTGAAGGCTGGTTGGGTGCGTGCAAGGGCATGGCAATATCGGCCACGGATGTTGCCACATAATCAACTTGGTGCCCCCTTCCGGAGCACCTGCGGTTTGCCCGATTAGAGTTTTGAATCACCATCCGCAGAAGCGCATTACAGGCCCTAGCGGCTGTCGGGGCACATGGCAATATGGCATGCAATATGTCTTGGATTTGCCTGCTGCTGCGGCAAGGCCAACGCCGTGGCGTACAAGGCCCCATGCTCAATGCAAGAGAACGGGCAAAGGCACGGCGCACACGCCCACGTGTCCAAGCCTGCTAGCGCTGCACGAGGTGCTGCTAGGAAGTTCCGTACAATTACGTGTCATGTCCTAACGCAGGCGGGAGGCCGCAAAATACCGGTAGGCACAACTTCCGCGCACCACACCAGTGGCATTTCTCATGGCCAATACCCTGCACAAGGCTCCGTATTACAGCGCCGTACTCCAACAAACCAGTTCCCAAGCATTCCGGTAACCATGTAACAGGCTGTCCACGTACCTGTAGCCTCCAAAGCACAGCGTGCATCGGCAGTCACTACCGCCCTCTGCTGCGGCCAGCACCCTCCGGGTCCGGCTTAATGCGAACCCCCGCGCCCATCGGCAGCCCTCCCTTGCCGCCCTCCGGGTCAGGCTTGATGTACACCCCACCCGGCCCGGCCTCAGGGTCCGGCTTAATCTTCACGCCGCTGACGCCAGCCCACGGCATGCTCTGCCGCCCTGTCGCCCCGCTGTGTCCACCCGAGCCCGCGGGCCGTGCCAGCAGCGGCCGGGCGGGGCTGGGTGTGGCAGCAGCCCCGCCATGACCCTGGGGCGCAGGGGACCAGGCCATGTCTTCCCCGAGGGGCGTCCGGGCCGCAGCGGGGGTCGCCCCGCCGGCCACCGACATGGGGGTGCCGACAGGCCCTGGCACGGCCCCGTTGTGTGCGCTGCGGTGGCGAGGAGGGCAGGGCGTGGTGCCGCCCAGCTCCATCTCGTCCGCAGCTGCCTCCTCCTCCTCCTCCACTTCCTCCTGCTGCTGCTGGTCCTCCTCGGCCTCTGCGTCTGCATACTCCTCCTCGTCCTCGGACTCTCCTTCGGCGTCAGCTGGCGTGCTGCCCGCGGCCTCACCATCCAGCTCCATCTCCATGCCCTCCGCCTCCTGGCCATCCCCTGAGCCCGCCTCATCCCCATCCCCTGCGCTGCTGGCTGCAGGAGTCCGCATCTCGCCGCCCTCCCCGTCCTCCTCCGCCTCCTCCCGCGCCTCGCTGTACCGGCTCACCTCCTCCTCCGCCCCCTCCACACCCTCCGCTGCCCCCTCCTCCTGTGCCTCCGTGTACCGGCTGACCTCCGATTCCGCCGCTCCATCTTCACGTGCATCCTGGAACTCGCTCGCCTCTTGCTCCTGCTCCCCCTGCCCTTGCTCTGCCTCCTCCGCCTCCATCTCCGCCTCCATCTCCGCCTCCTCCCCGTCCTCTGCCCCAGCCTGCGCCTGTCCGGATTCTGCCGCTGTTGCTGCTGCAGCGGCTTCCTCCGCCGCGCCCGCTGCTGCTGCCTCCTCCTCCTGCCTCCTGCGCCGCTGCTCCTCCTCCTCCCGCAGCGTTGTGTGCGCCTCGTCCAGCTGCGCCTCCCACTCCGTCACCTGGGCCCTCAGCTCGTCGTCGTGCTTGCCGCGGCGGGAGGCCATGCCCTGGGACAAGGCAACAGCGACGGAGAGTGTGCGTTGTTAGGTGCGGCGTAACAGCAGCATGCTATGACATGCAGACGGTAGTAGAGATGAGGTACAGAAGAGCTGGCCCAAGCTGAAGGGTCGCTGAAAATGGGTGCTGCAAGGCCTGTGCCGTGCGCTGTCCACACTAAGGCGCCGTAAGAGCAGGGTGGTAATCTAGATGCTACCTTTCCGGATAACATGGCAACGCCTCCTAGCCAAGCCATGCGCGCTCCAAGCAATATAACTGGCAGTTTGGCAGGCCCCTTGCGCCCCCTCACCTTGAACACGCGGTACACATGCTCGTCCCCAAGGGCGTGCTTGTAGTACCTCAGCCGCTCCACCACGTTGCGCAGCCCCTTCTCGCTGTACTCGAACATGGACAAACAGTCCGCCAGGCTGCGCCACTCGCGCAAGTCCTCTGCTGTGTAGCTACAGCCGGGCTTGCTGTCCGCGACATCGGCGTCCATACCGGCCTGGGTGCCGGCATTGGGACCAGCAGCGGCAGCAGCGCCGGCGGACTGGCTGCTGGCCACGGGCTCCATGCAAGAGGCAGAAGGTGCAGCGGAGGCGGCAGGGGCGGAGGCAGTGGAGGCAGCGGCGGCGTTGCGGCGGGCAAGGCCCACGTCTTGGAAGCGCTCGCACAGGCGGGCCTTGGTGCCGTCTGACAGCTTGTCCGCCTTGATGTAGCCCAGCAGCACCTGGGGTCAGCACCAAGATAGCGGATACGAAAAGTTTGCATTATGTGGTGATGGAGTGTGTTTGGGCCGTTGCCGGTGTCACTGTTGGGACGCGCAAGTTAGCTGGGATTGAGCCTGCAAGTCAGGATGCCCAAGCCGCGGTAACGGTTAGGCCACAGTAATGCATGAGTGAGTCGTACTATGAGGTGTCGACACAAAGCCCGCAAGGCGCGTTGCAGTTGCATTCTGACCGTCCCCCTCGCCAACCGCACCGTCATGATGCTCCTGAAGTCATCCTGGCTGAGGTCCCCGTCCGCCACCAGCTGCGCAATGATCTCCGGCAGGTACTGGTTGACTAGGTTGCCCCCACCCTTCATCTGCTTGGACGCCAGCGTGTTGAACAGGCACAGCGCCATGGACCGCAGGCTGCCGCCCTCCACCGCACCCACGTCAGCACCCACGCCTGCACCACCCTTGGCTGCACGGGGCTTGGCCTCCGCCTTGGCGCCCCCGAAGCCGCTGTCCTGCTGTCCCTTGTCCGCCTGCCCCTTGCTCTTCCTCCCCTTGGGCTTGCGGCCGCGCTTGCCCTTGGGCTTTGACCCATAGTCCTCGTCCTCGTCCTCCTCCTCGTCCTCCAGGTCCTCCTCTCCGTCCTGGCCTTGTGGCTCACCTCCCTGTTCCCCGTCCGCCACGCCCTGCTGTTGGGAGCCCTGCGCCTCACCCTGCACCCCGCTGACACCCTCCTGCTCCTGCTGCTGGCCCTCGCTGGTGCCAGCAGCGCTGCCCTCGCCGCTGCCGTCCTCCTCGTACGCCACCAGGCACCGAGCCACGCAGGCCATCTTGCCACGTGGCTTGATGATGGAGGACACGATGAGGTGCGACAGCATACGCAGGCACGTGCGGCGAACCTCTGTAGGGACGTTGGCAGGGGGGGGGCGCAATTCGCCGACAAAACCATGGATTCTGGAGCAAGCAAAGTAGTGTTCAGCAACAACAGACGTGCTTCATGCCCATATCAGTCTGTGCCGCACGCACCCGGGTCGGGCTCCGCGTTGAGGCACTGGAAGGTGTAGGTGGTCCAAGGGTCCAGCACGTTGGGGTGGCGGCGGTACAGGTCGCCCAGCGCCACCAGCATGTCGCAGCGGATGGGCGCCGGCACATGCCTGGGGGAGACGCATGCAAGGCTCAGCGACAGTACTTCTGCGTCCGCCCAGGCGTCATGCATTTAGCTAGAAGGAACGACATATGCGCCAAGGCAGCATGGGGGCATCCTTCCCGCAATGAAAGACGCCCGAGCTGGGAGCAGCGCTACCGTACAGTCATGCCGACGGCTCGTCAGTAACTCTAAGGAGCGTCGCAGGTGGGGTCACCTGAGCAGCATGCAGGCTCCACGGCCGTGCTTGTGCCCTGCGTGCCTAATCCAACTGTGGTGGGCCCTCACCTCTTGGTGAGCAGCGTGAAGAAGAGCGGGGCCATGGTGTCGCAGCACTCAACGTCCAGCAGCATCAGCTTGCACATGGCCATCACGGCACAGGACGCCAGGCCCTCGTGCGCGCCCAGCAGCAGCGGGCTGGAGCACACGCCCTGCGCCACGGCGCCCCAGCAGCCCACCAGGCTGCTGTGCGACAGCAGCTCCGCCTCCAGCTCCGTCTGCAGCGCGTCCAGCTGGGCGTCCTGCATGTGCAAATAGCGCACGCGTGCAGAAACGCAGTGACAAGGCTTTCCTCCATCCCAGGAGCAGTCATAGTCTGGAGCACCGGTAGCCAACTGCTGTGTTGCACACGAGGACAAATGGAGGAAAGGTTGCTGTCTCTAGGCAGGGGTTGTCCAGTGGGGTAGCTATAATGGTACCTCCGCCCCGGCCCTACCGCTGCCTGGCTGGTGCCCAGCTGTGCGTCCACGTCGTCCGCCGCGGACTGCCCCTCGCCGCCCTGGGCCTGGCCTGCGCCCGCGGCGCCCTGCCGGCCGCGCGCCTCAATGGCGGCCTTGGCGCGCGCCTCACGCTCCTCCCGCACGCGCTTGGTCAGGCTGTCCAGCAGGACCTGTAAACGTGTGTTTGGCGCCAATCCAAAGCAGCAGTGCATGTTTGCGGTGCGGTATGGGAATGAGGGTAGTAGCACTCAGGTGACCCACAACTGCACGAGGAGACCTGGGGCCCTGGGACAGCAAAGCGCGACGGACGAGCGCCACCTGCTTGCAACTCTATGTGTCCTGAGAGGCACGGAGGCTGCTCTAAGAGGCAAAGCGAGACGTGATGGTGGCGTAGCGCACCGCGCCCCACAGGACGCTGTGCCACGCGCATTCCAACACACTACCGGCATCAACTAGCTCCATGCCAATACTAGGTTATTACAGCAGCTGCACCGCTCACTATGCTCACTACCCACCAGCTGCTGCGTGGCTGTGCAGCCCACCAGGTGCAGCACACGGCTGAGCTGCACCGCCGACACCGCCGACGCGTCACTCGAGGGCGCCAGGCCCGCCGCCATGCGCTGCAGCAGCGGCTCCATGGCCCTGCGAGGAGCATGACGGTGCATGCAAATGCTTAACAGCTGGAATCAACGGACATGCTAATTACTTGGCTTGCCAAAAGGTGTAGATAAGAGCAGCGCTGCGTACGGTATGAACAAGTAGGACTACACTAGGTCGGCTGGCGTCCCCGCGACCGCGAGCACGTGCTTACTTGTAGGGCCTGGGGTGCAGCTTGTAGATGGCGCCCACAGCCGACTGCGCGACCGAGTACCAGGCGTCTGTGGGCAGGTGGTCGGGGCTGAGGAGCACGAAGTACAGGTACTTGAGGGCCAGGCCCACGTCCTCGGCCGGAAGGGCGGCGGTGGCGGGGCGGCGGGCGGATGAGGCGGCGGCGGCGGCGTCCCGCACTGCGGCCTGGTTTGCCGCTGCCAGGTCCCCCAGCATGGACGCCAGGTTCCTCACCAGCATGGGGTCCTGTGTGGGGTAAGGAGCGACGTGGTGCATGAGTGCTGCACATCGCCATTTCATGGCGTAACTGGCGCGGGGCAAAATGGCTTGAGATGCCGTGCTGGAGTGTACAGCGTTGTTTGGTGCGGTATGTAAGCCGACGCATAGGCGCGGCACATTGGTCCGGTGCCCGACGGGTGACGCTTCCCAGAACATTACTGTTTAGCGGTTGAGGGGTCTGGGAGGCGAACAGCTCTTGTCACTGCAGGACCGCGTCAGCAACGCTGAGAGTTGAGTCCAAGGCAGCACATGAGTAGTGCGGCGACGCTGAAAGCCCACCTGCAGCATTAAGTTGCTCTTCTTGAGTGCGATGGCGATGTTCTTAAACTCCTTGACCAGCAGCTCGGGCCGGTGGCGCGCAGCAGCCGCGCACAACACACTGGTGAGCCCAGCACTGTACACGGCCTGCAGGCAGAAACGAAAAGCCGTGGGCCAGCAGAGGGCGTAGTGCAACATCGGCACAGCGGCAAGCACTCTGCTAATGGGCTTCCGTATCATAAGGTTCGCCAACCAGACTGTCAGGGACCAGCCCTAGCCGCTCACAACCCCTTAGGAGGCTACTCTCCGTCCTGTCCCAGCTCACATGCCGGTACTCGGCGTCAGCGTCTGCAGCGGCCTTGAGCGTCAGCGCAGAGTTGATCATTTGTAGCATGCACCTGCAGCAAACGTGGGAGTCCTTCTTCACCTCGGCAGAACACGCCACAGGCTAAAGATCCATGCAGTACATTGGCCGGGCACCACTAGCACCTCTGCTTGAACGCACCGTACGGTGTCCACCACCTTGCCGTCGTCGATGGTGCCCCCGCCCTTGCCCAGCTCTTCCGGCTGTGTGGCCAGGCGCACCAGCTCGTCCAGTGACTGCTGGTCCCGCAGGGTGGTGTCGTGCACCGCGCCGTGCAGCCGCGTCTGCAGGGCGTTCTTCTCGGCCGTGGTGCTTGCCTCCCTGCCCTCTGCACGACGAGTGACGTGCGTATAAACAGTTATTGATGAGCACGCCATGCACCAATGTGACTAACGCTTCAGCTGCGGCGTAATTGGCTCCGTGCCTGGGCACTGAGGCTAAGAGAGGGTAAGCTGACAGGCACGACTCACAGGGTTTACCGGGCAGCTGACTTGGATACGCTCCGTTTGGGCAAGGGGCCGACCACGACGCCCCAATACGGCCTGCTTGACCCCGGATGCGATGGACGGGCCCCCTAGCACCTACCATGGAGAATCACGCTGTTGTAGAAAGCGTCCAGCACCGTGGCACGCACGTTCTCGTTCCCGTTGAAGATCATGTGCCAGACCCGCCGCCAGTACTCCGCGGCCCCCTGGAGGTTCGCCTGTCATACGTGTGCAGGTTGCGTCACAACAAAGAAGGATGGACAATTTGTATTCCAGATCGTGGTAAAGTCCCATTCAGGTCCAGACAGCGGACACGACGCGTCAAGCTACGGTCAGGGTAGGTGGCTGCCTGCTCCAGTAGCCACATGCCCGGACCCTCCCGGTCAGCGATGCGCACCTGGCAGCACAGTGTGAGCAGCTCAATGGCGCTTGTGGACGTGGTGGCCCGCTCGGAGATGTTGCTCTGCATCAGCTCCAGAAGTTCCGGCAGCGCGGAGTTCAGGGTCCGTGATAGCTCCAGCCGCAGCTTAAGGTTGGCCACAAAGGTGCGCGCCTGTACGAGGCGTGAGGCCGGCCACGGTGAGCAATACACGTGTCAGGCAGCCGGGCACTGCTTCGCAGCATTTGGCCACGGCCACTTTGCAAATAGGCAAGGCCCTTATGTAGCGGACTGTCGGTTTCAAAGGTGGGCTACACACACGTGGGTTCGTGTCCCATGTATGACGCACCTGCTGGTAGGTGCGACCGCTGCCGACCTTGGCACCCGTCCCTTCCGCCGCGAGTCCTACAGGGAGCAATAATTGAGAATCGTGCTGATTGTGACCCGCTTGGTAGCGCATGGGTCTTGCAAGTCAGGTTCTCGCAGCGCAAAGGACATGACATGCGTGTAGCAGACAACGTGCCACCACCAGCCGTACCGTCCATCTGCGTTGGCATGATGATCGGCTGCGCCTGGCTGCCCCCCTCCTCTGCAGCTGGTGGGCCCTGCTGCGGCTGGTCGTCCCTCCAGATGTCCTCCTCGCCCTCGCCCTCGCCGTCTGCGGCAATGCTTGGGTCGTTCTGCCGCATGTACTGTAGGGGACAGCCACACGGAGACAGCCAAGGTAACGGCGCAATCGTTGTCCTGAGCTACTGGCAATAGGGTACGCACTGCGCATGTACCGGTGTGCATCTTAAAGTGGTAGACAGGCGTGCCTGGTCATTCAGCCAGTGCCTTGCTAGGCACGCCAGCGTAAGGAAACTAGCTACTTACAGCAGAGACAACGACTGACGAACATCGCACGTGGCTAACGCCGTTGCTGCCCGTCCCGCACTCACCTCCAGCAGCTGCTCCTCCTTCTCGATGTTCGCCACCAGCACCTGGTCGTTCAACGAGATGTCGCCAAACATGCGGACGAGCGTGATCAGCAGCCCCAGGGCAGCCCCTGCCGGCAGGCTGCTGTCCTGCAGGCGCGCCACCGCACGGTTGGCTGCAACCGTAACCAGCGCCAACGGCCAGGCGTCCATCATCAGCAGTTGGTGGATGCTGTCCAGGGCCGCCTTCCTGCAGGTAGTTGCATCAGTGCGTGCAGGCTGTTAGCGGCGCTGTGGTGTTCGTAGGCATGCAAGCCCCGTGCACCTCAGCCCCAGGGGCGATTGCGTACCGGCGGTGACTCCTAGGCGCGCAGCACAACTGCCAATCAGGACAACGCAGCAACACTGGCGGTGAGCAGCCCAAGCATGCTGAGGCGTCTGAAACGTAACCAGCACATACCTGACGAGTGCGGCTTTGTCGTTGGCGCGCTCGACCAGCAGGATGGCGCACTGCTGCCTGCTGGTCTTGAGCGAGTGCATGCCCGCCTCGCTGGCCTCGCGCTTGTGGTACCAGGCCAAGAGGTGCGCCAGGCAGTGCACCAGGTTGCTGCGCATGGACACGGCCTGCCTGCAAGGGGTACACAATAGGAGGTCACGCTATCCGTATCACGCCCAGGCCATGCAGCCTTCTGTTCCTAAAAGTCATGCCCAACTGCTGATCATGATCAGCATGTGGCATGGGCAACTGACCCCGTCCTGCAGGCTCGAATTCTTACTGTGATTGGCACCCAAAGTAGGGCAGCAGCAGGCTAATGCGCTTGTTGAAGGCGGCAGGCTGGCGGCGGGCCAGGCCAGCCAGCAGCTCCCCCAGGTGCTTCACAGGCTTGCTGTCCTTGCCTGCCATCTCATCGTAGGTGGCGGGGTCGACCTCGCAGAACTGGGAGACCACCTGGGCGAGCTGCAGGCACACGCGCGGGATAATAAGTGTGGGTGAGGGCAGCGGAGCCGGACAGCGCCGGGCAGCAGGCAGGCGTGGCCGGTGGCTAGGATTCGGCAGTTTTTCACGGCACTGACAACAGGGCTTGACTAATTGCAGCTTACCAATTTGGTGCTCTCGTGTTTGTTCTCTTCGTGCTCCGAGATGGCCGCAACCACCTCCGGCCCGTGCTCCTGCCCCTGCACCAGCTGCAGCAGCTCCGTGGCCGCCAGCTCAGCAGCACCGAACCGTGCGGCTGCGGCACAGACCGTGTCATAGCAGGCCGTCCGCGGCGAGTCGCCCTTGGCCACCAGCGGATCGGACAGGCAGCGCACAGCCTGCGTGCAAATTCACGTTTCCACGCATTCTCATGAAGGTACTCACACATTCTGTTGATGCATGATGCAGTCATGCATGAATCTAGTACATGCCCTTATGCGACCCTTTGGCGCCTAAAAAACTTGTAACACATCACCCCGCACGTTGTAAAGCTCTGCCGTTACCCCCGCTCACCATAAGGACGCACACCCGCACCAGCCGGAACCTGTCCGCGTTGGTGGCGTACAGCACGTCCAGCTCCGCCAGCATGGTGCGGGACAACGCTCGGCAGATGCGCTCGCGCAGGGCCGGCCAGACGCTTTCGACGCCGCTAGCGGCCGCTGCAGCAGCGGCCTTGCTCTTTCCCCCACGCTTCTTCGTCTGACCTCCTATGGGTCACAGTTAAGACGGTTCACGTGCGTTGCCGTTAGGGGAGGGCCTCAAAGCTGCGCTGCAAAATCAGGTGTACCACTGCACCCTCCAGGTGTACGACTGCATCAAAGGCACCTGTGTCTAACAGGCGTTCCAGCTGCGCCACATAGCTGCGCTGGCCAAGTCCCACACCATACCTTGCGCCTGCGCTTGGGCCTCCGCTTCAATCTTTTGCTCCACGCAGAACCAGTCAAAGATGCGCTGCAGGAAATACGCATACGCATGCAGCGCGCTGACGTGGGCAACCACCACAGGGTCACTCTTCTCCGGCTCGTCTGCCGCCAGCTCCCTTAGGCCGCTCGTGACGAGGGCTAGCAGGTTTTGGCACATGGCTTCTCCCAGGCTGGCCACCGCCTCCACCTCCGGTGGCGCGCTCGACATGCTTCCAACCAGCGGCAAGCCCCTAAGCAGCACGTGGGGAAGGGTATGGCGTCGGCCAGGTGACAGGGCACGTGGAGCCTTGGGGAGGCCAAGGGTTAAGTACGCTTGACTGTATGCCCACCCTACCTGATGGCGACATAGACTTGTTCCAGTGTCTCCTGCTCCGCGATGCTGAGGACCCCGCTGCGCAAGGCGGCCAGGCCGTCTGCAGGCGAGCACGGAAGGCTACAATCACACGTGGACTTCATATCAGAACGCGTTTCAACACTATGGCTTGCCTTCGAAGGCTGAAACGACATCTTCACGTGAAACGCTGTTAGCCGAAGGTACATCTGGAACACGAAGTTCGCCGGCTTTCACGAGCTCCAGTTCCTCAAGCTTTTGCGGGATGTTGAAACGTGGGGCCATCCTTCCAGCACGATCGACTGAGTGTTTATGTGTTAGCACTAATTGAAGGGCTCTTGTATCTCACTTCGTGCCCTCATCGGCTCTGTGCGTCAGGCTTAAATGGTCTGAAAATGGTCATGGCTAAAAAGACAAAACCACCTCGTAGGCAAGCCGTGAACAACTTGGATTTTACAGTAGTGATAAAACAAGGTGAAAGTGCACTGCTGTCAGCAGCTGAGGCGAGGAGCTGACAGCCCTCGAAATTCAAGCTACGACGCAGAACAGAAGTTTCTACTGGCCGCCCGATGGTTTTACTTGAACTAACACATTACTATGTCCTTTGACTTGACATCGCTGTCTTTGCAGGCTTGTGTCCGCAACCGACACGCGACAGCAACCGCCAACACATGGCGCGAGGCACGGGCACCGCACGGCACGGGCCAGTTGGGCATGCGACAATGCAGGCTCCCGACAACATGTGTTAATCCCGGGGTTTTCAGCTATTGCACGACTTCCCTTAAAAGGGAGTGAGCCAGGGGTGAGCAGTACCAGGCAGTAGCGCAGTACCTGTCAGGAGCAGGTCTCAACCCTCAGCGATTGGCAGCCGAGTGTTGCCTATCACAAGCGTGGTAGCAGGTTTTGGTGTAGAGGTAGATTGTTGGAAGCGACAGCACAGAGCTGCAGCTTGGGGGTCTTTGGGTCCTGCCTTGTATACGGGTAGCCAAGCGCATCAGAAGGTCCGACCAGACGGTCCGAATGAAGCAGGCAACGAGGATCAAACACTTAAAAAGTAAGATTCAGGGCGCAACCACACGAGTTCCGCCCGTTTTGTGGCCTTTCCACGTGTATTTGGCCCAAATGACCCCTCGTACGGCAAGCTCCATACCAATTTTCACAACAAAAAGTTAAGGATGTGCGTGCCACCGTCGGAACCGTTGCTTCAAGACCTATCCAGCGAGCCCCTGCTTGACCTTAACTTTTTGTTGTGTAAAAAATTACAGCAGCCCAAAGTGAGGACATGTGCCCCCTAGGTAGTGGAACCCGGTTGGGTGAGAGGTGGCACCTGTGGCATCAGCCGAGGGTGACACTTTACCATGCTCCCACCAAGGCCACGCAAAGACTGCTGCTCAAGCAAATGGAGTAACGACTAAAGAGATAATGTCAAGCGTGCGGTCAGGATGGGCCACGTCTCTGGCAGCTTGCTTGCTCGTAAGGGGGCCCCTGCTGTAGGGGCTCCCCTGCCCCGCATTGGGGCTCCCCTGGGCGGACAAGGGAGGACAATCGACAGAATACAGAAGCCCGGTCTCACACGTTAACTTCATTTGCCCTTTACGTGCTTTCGCAGTACTCTCTGCATACACATTGTACCAATGACTTGACAACAGCGAGCTGTGATACCAAGCCAACATGAGCCGGTTTTCAAAGAGCCTCAGCTCTTTTGCAACTGTATCGCGCTCGCTAGATGTGGAAGCGTTGGTGACGGATGACAGAGGCGACGACTTTGGGGCGTCGAAAGGCCGAGTGGAGCTTGACCACCGGATTAAGACCAAAAGACGAGCCATAGGTTAGTTATCAACATAGCCAAGGGCTCCTCCGCTCGCGGACTCATTGTTGGCTTGAGGACATGCACCATGCACGACTCAACTCATACCTTGGTCGGCACGTTGGCAGGCACCCTCGACCATGAAACGCGCGAATACATGCACATCAATGATTATGGCAAGCCTTTACCGACATGGATGGAGTTCAAGAAGCAGAAAAAGACGACGCGGTAAGGTCAAGGTCGGGGGGGGAGGGGTGTGCGGGGAGGGGAGGGGGGCTGGGGGAGTCGGCTGCGCGAGGATTTAGCGCGAGTGTTCGGGCTGTGTCCGGCTCTCGACTGCGTCTGGTTGACCCATCTGCGGTGCTCGTATTCTTGAAGTTGCTGTCGTAGCAAAGCTGAGGAAGTATGGCAGTTGCAACACGTGCAGCTGCCAGGCAGGGAACCTCCTCCGATGCCGTGGCATCCATACAGCAAACGATGTAGGATGCATTAGCACTACCATGACCATCACTGCGTGCTTGGGGGATCACACACCATAGACTACAGACAACATGCAGGGTCAGCATTTTCAGCCGCCGACCTGGCTGGGCTGGTCAGCCCTCAGCTTTTACCAACGGGATATCCCAGGTGAGTACTATCAGGTGAGCTATGGGGCGCAGTCGCACGGTCTCTGCTTGCCCTGCCGCTGGAGCCGAAGCCGGACATGTCAACCACTACGCCAAGACCAAGTTCCGTTCGGCGACCTGCATGATGGCTTGGATTTAGACTGACCAGATATGCAGGGTCAGGTCAGACTGGTGTACGCCAATGCCAGCGTTGAGCTTGTCCTAAGTCCCAACCCGCCTTATACCTGCAGCTACAACTACCTGATGGCGAAGCTGCACCAAATCATGACCGATGGGACCAGCAGCTCGTTGGCCATGTTCGTCTCCAACTTCATGTAAGCAGGAGCATGGCGTGACTGCCATACTGTACGACTAGGCATTACCGGCGTTCGCAGCTGGGTGGACGGATGCGTACTTCCCTTCCCCACTGCTCCTGGCCGCCAGGCCCTGCCTGCATATGCAAACGGCATGACACATTTTGATACCGGCTTCACAACTAACTCTTTTTGCTTGTCCACGCAACAGGGTGTTCTCCATCTCCTTGTCAGTCATCAGGTGAGCACGGCCGACCGCCAGCCAGGGTTGCATGAGGAATGGTTTGCCTGTCTGTTCTAAGTATAGCAAGCCCACCCATAGAAAGCACCAAGGACTGTTCGTGCCTGCGCTCCACTGAATGTACTGCAGTGACGTAACCTCCTGGATTTCACTGCCCCCAGCTTCTGCTTGGAGACGCTCCCCTCCATGCAAGAGGACCGCAACGCCACCGCCGCCTCCGTGTTCTCGTGGATCGAGGCTGTCACCATCCAAATCTTCGCGGTGGACTACCTGCTCAGGTATGGGGCCTGACTGGTTCAATTAGTGGGCTGGGGCCCGAGGCGGGCGTACGGGGTCATGCATACGCCAGCTGGAGGATGCACCCCTTAAAGGGATTGCTATGAAGGCGCAGAAGGGGCTGCGTTGCAGGGAACGAAGTACAGTTGGGTTGTCGTACCATGCCCACCACACCAGGTGTCTCCACAAGAGCCGCTGGCTGCTTCTTGTCATGGCGAAGGAGCCACTTGTAGGCCCGGGGACCGCAAGCCTATTCATGATACCGCATGACCCACTCCCTGGCGGTTGCATTTGCTGTCGCCGGTGCGCCGCAGGTTTGTGTCCGCCCCCGACAAGTTCAAGTTCGTGATCGAGCCCTTCAACATCATCGACCTCATCGCCATCGTGCCGTGGTACGCCGTGACCTGGACCAGCACCACCTTCAACGGCACAACCGTGTTCAGGGTGGTGCGCCTGTTCCGAGTCTTCCGCGTGCTCAAGCTGGGAGGCAGGTACGTGACGAAGTGTGAGCAATGGACCTCCACTGGTGGGTTAGCTAGCGCCATAACGCCTGCGCCACTACATATCCCTTGTCGCTGTTCCGCTCCCTTCCTCAACCAACCGCCATTACGGGCTGTCCCGCTGCCCGCGTTGGTCTCCAGAATACTCCCTGGCTTGGTAGCCCACGTTGCGTGTACGTCTGAAAGCACCGTGCCCAGGCTCACCGGTAGGCCTCGGCCACATCGCGTTGCGCTGACTCACCTGCCGCAACGCCCCAGGCGAGCGGTTTATCGTAAGCGCATGATGACGGGGTTGAAGGGCCCAGGGTGCGGATCCCCGTGACGTTGCAGGTACTCCAAGCTGCTGCTGGTGATGGGGGCGTTGCGCAAGTCGCTGGACATGCTCATCCTCATGGTATTTTTCATATCGCTGTGCATTGTCTTCTTCGCCACGCTCATGTACTACGCCGAGAGGGGCACATGGCAGGAGGCCCTGGGTAGGTCCCGAGGCAGGGCGTTCCCTTGCTGCGCAGCGGTCCTGCATACCCTGGCGCCTTCACCAGCCTCCGACATGGCTACCCGGAATGGTGCATCCGAGACTCTCCACGGGGTGTCCTTGCGTGCGAGGCCTACTTTTTATCCGCAAGGAGCATTTTGGCGCAGACCTTATGGCCAGCTGGATGGGTGTTGCGCACGCTACAGCGAGGCTTGAGTGTGACCGTGTAACCTTAGGATTGCCGACCCACGTTTCCCTACGTTCAGACCGCAAGGAGATCAACCTAAGAGCATGGGCACCCCTGAAAGCGCTCTTACCAGGGCACGTCGCGTGCTGCGTTGTATCTGTTCACACGGCACACTCCTGGCATCTCTCACTCCGATTACGCATGCACAACGCCCTTCCGCGTAGGGTACTACGTAAGACCCAACGAACCAGGGCAATTTGACAACGGCGACCCAAAGCCATCTCCGTACGAGTCCATCGTGTCCAGCTTCTGGTACGTTGGTTGTCTTCACGCGTCCAACTTGCATCATACGGTGCATTGCACGGCAAGCAAGTGCCCCAACCTGCGTACGTATTTGGGGTTACGGGGCGTAGACGATCAACTTGCACCCGCCACTGCCCTCCTCCCATGCTCCCTCTGCTGCAGGTGGGCCATCGTCACGCTCAGCACGGTGGGCTACGGCGACACCTTCCCTGTCACTGCGGGGGGCAAGGCAGTCGCCTGCGTCACGATGATTGTGGGTAAGTGGCTCCAGCCGCCTCCATAAACACGGTGCAGACTTCGCACTGCACATGTACACGCACTTTCGTGTACTGGTACGCAAGTAGGCAAAAGGCATTGGCGCTTGCCTTGCCGGCGTGGCGAAGCACGCACGCGCTCATGTTGACCGCGCGCCTGCCTGCTGTGGATGCCATGTGCCAGGTGTGCTGACCCTGGCGCTGCCCATCTCCGTCATCGGCACCACCTTCTCCAACGACTGGGCGGCCCACAACCAAGAGGAGGAGGCGCGGCAGAAGCAGAAGGGGCACAAGGCCACATCGTCCACCACCTCGCCCCACATCTTGAGACTGCAGGTGCGCTACCACTGCTCGTCGCACTTGGTATCCCATGGGAGCTGTCGCTGATGACTGGGGCTGCCGTCAAGGCTGCCGTACGTGCAATCCGCACTGCCGTCGCATGTGGGACAGCCAGGTGGCCTTCCATTCCAGCCGGCAAGGGATCAGTACGTCGTTTTTGCGACCATGCTGGCTGCTGCTCTTGTGCTTTTGGGTGGTGGTGATGCCTCCTTGGACAGTGATAGACTTGGGGCCCCGTACATGGTCTGTACTGCAACACACCGCACGACCACATTACACCGCTCTGCTCGCTTTACTCGATACCCATCAACGATTGCCGTGACGAACCAAGCGCACCCGAGCTTCTACTCATGCATTTTACCCTGCTGACGAGGTTCTACCTGTGCCGGCCCCAGCGCTTGGTGGAGTCCCACCTCAACAACATGCTGGACCTGGTGGCGCTGAACGGCGCCTCCGAAACCGCGTACGACAACACCTCGGGGGCGCTGAACCACAGCCTGCAGCTCGTCAAGAAGCAGCTGGCTACGGAGGCGGAGGCGGTGAGCGTGCACGCGGTAGTCATGTGGGACGGGTGGCGAACGCGTGCATGGGTTAAGGACGGTCCGTAAGGCAACGCCTACAAACAACTACCAGCACGCAGCTGTCTTTAGCAGTTACATGAACCAAGCGACGCAAAGCAATCACCGGCAACCCTGGTAACGAAGTATTTTCTCCCACCGCAATCACCCGCGACGTTGTATGTGCATGCCAGCAACGGCCAGCGCGCCCCACCATCAACCGTGCTGCACACGCCGTCCCCCGGCACCGGCACCTCCCTCTCCACCCCGCAGGACAAGCGCCTCCGCCGCCTGGCACACCAGGGCAAGAGCGCTGGCAGCCTGGGCTCATTCATGAGCTCCGTCGCGGGGGAGCCTCTGGCGCCCATGTACACCAACCCCCTGCGGGAGGAAGAGGAGGGCGAGGGCGGGCAGCCGCTGGACCGGCACTACCTATATCTGACGGAGGAGATCATACGGCAGCGCTACGGCACGGAGGAGTGAGTGGGAAGCGAGGTCTGGGGAAAGTCCTTCTGAAGGGGCCTTGGGGACCTGCGTGTAGGCGGGCCGGATGTCAGCAGCCGGCTCAGGTGCGGGACAACTGTGGGACGGTTTTGCGGGCCATGAATGCCTCTTCCGAGCAGTTGCACCCTTTGTTCAAGCGTCTCATTGGTGCTGTTGTGACGAACTGTCCTCGTGCTGTTGCGTGTCTTGCAGCAACGTGGAGGAGCTGCAGGCGGAGGTGGACAAGCTGACGGAACGCGCGGCGCACGTGCGGCGCATGGCGGTGGTGGACGAGCGGGTGCGGGAGGCGGGGCTGGTGGAGCTGGTGCGGCAGCTGGTGCACAAGCACATGGACCTCACCTTCATGCTGCAGAAGGAGCAGGTGGGGTGCGTTGGGGCTCAGCGTGGGTGCTGGGTGTGCGCTTGGTGCGGTGGGGGGACGCCCTGCCGTGCGGGTTGAGGCGGGCCTCCTACTGACAGACGGCGGGCCGGATGTGCACCGCGGCACACCCGCAGCAGGTCGGCAGCTTCACAGCGCTTGGGCAGCAGTTGCCGGCTCCTTGGGCCTCGACACGAGCGAAGCAGCGCCTCACCCAACAGCCCCCCGACCGTGTGCTTCCGTGTTGTTTGCTAAACATGCTCGTCTCGTGGGTGCACACTGCTGCTGCAGGAGCGAGAAAGCACGCTGGACGAGCTGAAGCACGGCATGAAGAAGCTCCGCCGGGAGCTGCACCTCATGCAGCAGCAGGTGGACCTGCAGCAGCAGCAGCAGCAGCCGGGTGGAGGTGAGGCGGCCATTGGCGCGGGGTTAGAGACGGGGCCGGAGGGCAGCAAGGCCACGCTAGCGGCGCTGCAGGTTGCGGGCGCGTCCCAGGCATCACATGGGACCGACCGGTCGTGAGATGGCAGGACCTGGGCATGCATGGGTGACAGGGGCGTGGCTTTGGCTGGGGCCTTGGCTTGTGCAGCAGGCGAGCGGCCGAGTTGCATATGGAGGCCATTGAAGTGCAACTGCACTGGATTAAGGCTGCTGCACGCTTTACAGTCTGTGGCGATGGGACTGATGGCAGAGCCGTGCATCCGGTGACACTGTACATACTTATGAGTGGGGCTTGCAGAGGTGCAAGCGCAACCTCGAATCTGTGACACACTGCCATGCGTACTGCAACGCGGTGTCACTGCACCGTGTCATATGGCGAACGCTGCACCACTTGTACGCTGGTCATTGTATCCCCAACGGGTTTAAAGTGAGCTAACGGTGTTGCTCAAGTGTGCTGGTACTGGCACGTGGCACTATACTGTACTACTTGGCTCGAATCGTTGTTAGGTGTGCTTACGGCGTGGGTTCTTTGTCCTGATTTGAGCTGGTGGTCTTCAGCTGCACTTACTGTCTGGTTCAGCCTCTTTAGCTGTGCATATGCCATGGTCGGTGACTGATGCACTGCTGTCGTGGCCAGGTCCTCTGGTCCACTGGTCTGCTGCCACCTGCTGGAATGCAGAAGCGCAGTAAGTGGACGTCTAAGATCTCAACTATGCGATAGTATTTATATGGTATCCATTGTACGCTTGCGGCTTGTCCATCGTGTCCGTACGGAGCGATAACACGCTCGAAGTTGTAGTGGGCAAGCAAACACTAGAGCTCACCATGGTTGCAATTTACTGATGCTCAGTCACGATTTAAATTTCTGCTTTTAGTGTTACAGCTGCTCCGCGGGCGTGAGCTAGACGTCTTGTCCCTGTGCGCTCGCTTTACAACCCACAAACAAGTTTCGTGGCCTGCGCGCAAACCCGCATTACAAAAATGGTCTGGCAGCCCACGGGAACGACGGGCGGCACTGAGCAAGGAGATATTCGCGTTGGCTCACACCGCCCGTCGATGGACATGAATACCCTCCTAGTTAAACCTGGCCTAGGAACAGTTAAGCCCACTCAGTTTAACAATCCTCCACCGGACCACTGCTTTGGCTACAACCCTCCTAAGGACCCGGAGGGCGCCCGCGAGGGTAAGGCAACGGTAATTGAGCCTATTGTATGCACGGCTGTGGACGGGAATCAGTGTATATAATCTCATCTGCAAAAACTACGCAGAACGGCCATAACGGGGAATTTATAGTCCTCATGTGTCGTGTCTTGTTGGAGTTCATGCCGAAGGGCTGCACCTTTGCTGGCAAGCTCAATACGCCAATACAACGCCATGCGTCATGCACGGGGTATTGGTTCAATGGGGAGGGGCAAGGGGGGCGGGGATTTCCCTCCTACTGTACCTTTGCGTCACGTCCTGCGCCGTCTCCCCCTTCTCCAGCAGTTTCCTCATGGCAAAGCCCCCCCCCCTCCCCTTTCCCCAATGCAGTCATGATGATCTGGAAAGGAAATGAGCCGAAGTCGCCGCTTGACGGGGGGAAGCCCTCCCCTGACTTCAAGACGCTGAACAAGCTGGCGGTGAAGAGCGGGTTATCCACAGCGAAGGAGCAGCCGCCCTTCCGCCGGGAGCACAACGACGTGACCATCAAGACCACGCGCGAGGTCAACACAAACCGCACCCAGCCCACCATCCCTAGCTCCAAGGCCAAAGGGCCCTTCGGCATGCCCTCAGCACACCGCACTGCGGAGGTGATGCGGACACACGGGCCGGAGGAGCCTCGCGTGAAGTACCTGGTGCAGGGGGCGTACCAGGAGGAGTGGATGCGGCAAAAGCTCGAGGCGGAGGCGGCAGGGGAGGGCCGGCCCCGGCCCTACATCCCGCCCCAGCCCACACGGGCGGTCATGGGGCACTCGTACGGAGCCAGCCGCTACATGCAGCCGCCAAACAACGAGGAGCTGTGGAAGATGAGCAAGTTCAAGACGGTGAGTCGTAGGGAGTGTGGCGCGTTAGTGGGGAGGTCTGTGGCTATGATACGGTGCGGTGTGGCAAGGACTTGAGCACTTATCGGGCTAGGCGCGGATGCTTAGGATGGCCGCGGCATAATATGGAGGCCGGGGTGACGGGCTTGAACAGGCCACCACGCTGGCCTGCGTTCGGGACAAGGCACTCCACCGTACTCGGGGGGTCATGGACACACACTGATTCACCACGGTGGGGAGGGGAAGCTATCAGAAGGCAGACGTCCTCGGCCAGCGGAACCATCTGCACGCCTGCATTCGATCATCACGTGAAGTCGTTGGGACTCTTCCTTACCCCACAGGTTGGCCCCAAGGTGACTCAGTACACGGGGAAAGCCAGCTCCCCCTCACAAATGGAGTACGGTTATGACGGCGAGGTGGCGGAGTGAAGCAGGAACAGCACCGGGTCCTGGGCGGGTATGTTCTCCTGCGTTATAAGCGCGGTGCAGGGTCGGTGTAGAGGTGTCTGTCGATGGGCAGGCGTGGGCGGCTTGGCAGGGGGTCAGGAAACAGGTAGAACAACATGTAAGTAGTTAGGCAGGATGGTGGAAGCGTAGTGACCGTACTGTTGTGTATTGAGGCATCTGAGAATGACCCCTGCTGGAGGGGCCGATGCCAGCTCTTTGCTGCGTTATACGGGAGACCATGAACGCAGATTGCATAACGGTGGACTGTGGGGGGACTGAGAGGTTTGGTTCGGGTTGTGCGCGCCTTGCCGCGCTTGTGTGCGGCAGCACACACGAGTGTTGGTTTTGTTCGTGGCTCATTCTGTGGGGCTGATCTGGGGGCATAAATGCTGCAAATCGGGTGGTGTCTTCTGGGCAGTGGAGGATAGGCAATTGCGCGTGCGTCACAGCCGCCTGTCTACATGCATGATACCGTACTGATGAGTACAGGAAAGCAATGATGTGAAGGGGCTGAAAAGCCTACGGCGCTTTACGCGTATTATGATCCTGGGGCTGGCACTTGGGCGGATGTGAGATGTTGAGCTGCTTGTGTGTACGAAGAGTGCTGACAAGGCCTCGCCACGTCGCCAAGTGCAAGAACGCTGTAAGTCTGCGTCTTGGGAACATGGCCAAGTGTGTCTACTACGTGACAGCAACGTGCTTGATGCCCTGCTTGATGCGCCTGGTGCACTGCCATGGCCCCAGCTACCGCGCCTGGGGATACTAGGGGGATACTGTTCTGTGCGGCCGTCCAGAGGCATCCGCCTCTGCCTTGCACTATGCGCTGATGCACAGGATATGCAAACAGTACTGCATACAGGTGGTAGCCACTGGTAGATTGCACAGCCGCGTAACGTGTTATAAAGGCATCGAGTCTTGGCTGGGGGTGCCGGTATCGGGCATTCATCATCCGGCATCCTGTACCGGTACACCAGTGCGGTCACCCCTGGCACCCCTGCTCAACCGCACCAAACAGTGACCTCCTCAAAGCGCCCAGGCATGGGGGATGCCCAGATCCCACTCCTAACCACTCCTCAAGACGGCCCACGGCCCCGTTCCACCGCGTGTTACTGCACACAGGTGCGCGCTGCAGCTCTCGTAACACGAGCACGTTGGGCGATGTAAAGCACCCCGGTCGCGCGACAGAGAAAACTCCAGGAAGGATGCCTACGCCAACCAGAAACAACGGGTGCGTTCCAGCGCCCGCTTCCTCTGCCACCAAACCCCCAACTAACCCGTCCCCATCACGCCATGGAGGCATCTCTCAACGTAAAGCGCTGCCGCCCCACGTCCATGCCCACGATAAGGAACGGCTGGGCCGTGCCAATCCGCTGCGCCGTCGCCGCGGTGGTCAGCGCGTACGGCAGGAAGCCCACCACACCGCCCACGCCCACGGCGTAGCCCCCGGGGCAGTCGTTGAGCACCCTGCCCTCCACCGGTGTCTTAGCCTCGTACCGCCGCTGCAGCTCCGCCCACACCGCCCGCCGCCGTGCGCCCGCGTCATCGTCCAGGGGTGTCAGCTGCATGTCGCCGTAGGGTGTGTATAACGCCTCCACACGCAGCTTCAGCAGGTCTCCAGGCTGCACGTCGTGTGTGGTGGGACGTAGGGGAGCCATGCCGTCCTCCGTGTACACGTGCGCCACGCTGACCTGGTCCCGGGGAACCTCTGTAATGCCGTTGTAGCCCGTGTCAACCAGCACCCGCTCCTCGTCCACAGACAGCACTTTGACCAGTACTGTCTGGCCTCGGAGGTATGGAAGCCCATGGTTGTAGCGCTGCAGCAGGCGTAGAGTGTCCAGCCGCCCCGGTGCCCTGCTGAAGCTGCGCTCAAGCAACCGGGACAGCCCCGCGTCCAGGTCTGTTGTGGCCGCGTCGCTGCTACCGCTGCTGCTGCTGCTTGTGGATGCCTCAACCGTGCTGCTGCGTAGCTGCCTGTCTAGCGCGTCGACCGCGGTGCTGGCTGGCGCTCGCGCACGGGCTTGGAGTTCCGCCATCGTCACCGGAAGGGCTGGCAACGATGACGTTGACGACGAAGCTGTTGTGACATTCTCACTTTGTGCTAGACCTGCAAGTGACGAAGTTAAGTGCCGGCAAGAGGCAACTGATGACTGTTGAGCTTGAAGCGCGTGGTGGGAAAGGCGAGACAGGCGCCTCATGTTTGTAAACGTTTGTAGCGCAATGCATGCGATTCAGAAGCGTGCCTCTGTATGCGGGCACGTTGGTAGAGCGATGGATGGGACGAGCAGCGTTGGGCTTCCAAGTCTTCCATGCACCTGGATGTACCGTTACTATTATGCCTCATCTAAATTGGTATTGTTACTATTGTACAGTATGTGATCGGGGCCATTCATCATGCCTTGGCATTTGGTTCTACAAACCTGTCTAAAACTGTCCTTGCTCCAGTGCGCTCCTCCGCACGGATTTACACAGTCAACGCAAACCAGATGCTTTGCTTAGTCCTGATCTGAATGCCAAAGGCGCGGTAGCGCGTCCAAGGCAGGCGCCGGGGGCACAGTCTTCACCCCCGCTGGATGGCGCAAAGGCGTACTCCCGGCAGCCTGTTCAGCCCAGATGCCCACACAACCCGAGCTCGGGGCTTTGTGGATGGTCATGATGGTGAGCTTGCCGTGCCCAACCCTCCTGTTGTGCATGTGCATTTCCGGCAGGTCGCAACAACACATGCCTTCGACCATGTGGCCCCATGCAGGTGCCGACTCCGGACACGCGAGTCTTGCCTCTAGCAAGCGCGGCAGCCCTGGACCGCCGCACATGTCCGGCCTTGCAACCAGCGCGCGTGCAACCCCAAGCCACACACGGCAGGCGTCCCTCCCTCGCCACACGCCGTCCCCCTCGCTCCATGCCCGCTCCCCCTCCACCCACACGCCAACAGCACAGGCGCAACCCACCGGCCGCAGAGTTCCCACCTCCCAGAGGATACATGGCGCTCATGATTACACGGGACGTCCTGGGCACAGAGCACGTGACCAGCTCCTAGACCAAGACTCTGACTCTGGCGGTAGCGATACTCTCCGACACCACCACGACACCGATCGAGACCTAGAGAGTGACATTGATGAGGCCACACAGCCTTCAATACGCAGCAGCCTGGGCGCCCCCAGCAGCCATAGCCTGAAGCGGCATGAGCACCTGGCGCCGGGCGGGCGTGCAGCGCAAGGCGGTGGCAGACGCCGTGCCAGCCACGTGCCATCGAGTCACCAACCTTACAGTGAAGCCGAAGAGGACCAGGGCATTGGTGGCTCTGGAGCAGCATTTGGCCCCGCAGCGGCATACGAGCTTAGTGCTGGGCGGCATGGGAGCTTGGGGCACCTCACAGATGACGATGATGGTGAGGCGGCTGGGTTCGCCGTGAAGTCAGCCGCCTCATCCTGGCATGCGGCCTCCCCGTCCCGGGCTATCGTTGGGCCAAGGGATGCCCACGGCGCCGCAGCGTGGGGTCGCTCTCCCGCGGGGGCGAGCACGCGCTCCGGCCACAGCCAGGCTGCGGCACTGCCACCAGCCCAAATGGAACAGATCGAGGTACGGAGGAAGTGTAGGCGCCTGGACGCTTTGCACATGTCGCCGTCGTCTCGAGCTTAGCTACCTGCGTGCACAAGACTGAACGCATACAGCTCAGGACCTAACAGCGCACATCTTTCCGCAGCACCGCACATTCTGCAGCGGCCCTACTTTCAGCTTGTGGCATTCTGCACACATTCTGCGGTGACCCTTGCGTCAGTATGATCAGTGACACGTGATGGGCACTGCAGGCCGAGGTAGACTCCTTCCTGCTGAGCCTGCCGCTGGGCACGGGCCCGGAGGCGGCGGAGGTGGAGGCGCGCGTGGCGGAGCGGCTGGTGGCGGCGGAGGCGGAGGTGGCGGTCATGCAGGGCCGCGTGGCGCAGTGGTGGGTGGTGATTGTGATGGCTGGGGCCACGTGGGTGGTGGTTATGACGGTTGCGTGCGGGCGCCGTGTGCTGCGTCTAAGAGGAGGCTAGGTGTCGAGCAGCATGTGGCTACGCCCGGGGTGCGTGAGGACTACGTTGGGGATGGTTTGGGGAGGACATGCGTAGGAAGCTTGGGGCAGCATGTCAGGATTTACGGCGTGCCGTGGACGGCGCTGGTGTTGTGGTGGAGGTGGAGGAGTGGGAGATCGAGGACTTATTGCGCAGGCTGGACGTCCATGCGAACTCATAAGGCCGATCAGGACAGTGGCTGCGCGTGCACCATTCGCACAACCGTTCCAACTCGCTTAACCACAGGTCCGACGTGGCTATGGAGCTGTACGGCATGGTATCGGAGCACCGGCGGGCGGTTGAGGCGTCGCCACGCAGGGCCGAGGGTACGGGGCCGGTGGTGCCATACTAGAGTGCTGTTCGGAGTACCGCCCCCCAGCCAGCTTCCATAGCATGACCACATCGGCGGATGCCGAAAGGGCAATTATGTCGTAAAGCTGCTCAGGCCTGTACATCATGAAGCCCTTACCGCCCAGCACCCTTACCCTCCCATGCCGTGCGCTCTTTCGTGCTGCCCTGTGCTTTGAACACGCAGGGCTCAGGGCCAGCCCTGGGGCCGCCCTCAGCGCCATCCGCACGGCCCTCAGCGCCATGGCATCGCAGCACCCAGCCTTGCCAGGGCCGGCAACGACAGCAGCAGCAGCAGCAGCAGGAGCAGGCGCAGCAGCAGGGGCGGCCCCTTCATCCTATGGCAGAACTACGACAGGAGCACTCAGAGGTGTTGTTCCCGGGGGGTCTGGTGGCACAGGCGTGGGTGCGGCCCCTGGATGGCCCGCGGCAAGCCCCGGCGGCCGCAGCGCCGCCCAGCCGTCGCCAAGGGAGACCCCCACAGCCCACCACGCCAACGCGGTCCCGCCGACGGCAGGGGTCTCGGGGCTGCAGGGCCCAGCAGCCTTGGCCTGGGCGGGACCGGGCGGGGGCGGGGGCATTGGGGCAGGAGCTGTGCGGTACGACGGTGGCGGTGGCGGGGGTACTCCCGGGCAGCAGGGTGTGTCCCGGGCGTGGGGCGTGGGGCAGCTGCCACACGGGGCCGGCGGGCGTGGCAGTGAGGAGATGCGGCTGCTGCAGCAGGAGGTGAGCCCGGGAGCCGGAACATGGGCATATACCCATCTAATTCCTGCTCTTAATGCCTTCGGAGGAGAAAACCAAGCAGCATGCTGTCCTGCGGGTACAGCTTCTCAAAAACCTGACCCAGCCTGCTCCTTTACCAGGAATGTTTGCAAAAAGGCGCTTGCTGTTGAAACACCGGTTGATGATATCGCCTCATCGATCGCGCAGTTGCAGCAGCTGCGTGCCGAGCTGGCGCTGGCGCACTCACAGCGGCAGCAGGGGCCCTACCCCTCGCCCCCGCCCCCGCTGGGAGCTGCTTTGGCGCCTCGTGGGCCCGCGGGGCACGTGTCCGTCGACGAGCGCGAGCTGGCCGCCGCCGTCATGATGCAGGCGGCCCTGGTCCCCCAGCAGGTATGCTTGCGTGCTCACTGCTCGGTGCGTCTGCACACAGCAAAACAACAATGTCACGCCCGCCCCCTCACACGTGGCACGGTCGTACAGCCGTGTTCTCGGGCTTGGGTATCGGCTTGTTGTTTCTTGGGCATACGAGCTCCGATTGCATTTACCACGTACCGTATTTGCATTTCGTGTCTTCGTACGGTTGCACCTTATGTTGCCATTTAAGCCCCTTGCCCCTCCTCGTGCTCCCTGCCTCAGCACCGGCAGCAGCCACACGAAGCGGCTGCCCAGCAGCAGCAGCAGGCGGCGCTAGTGGCGGCGCTACGTGCCGAGCTGGAGGTGGCCCGCGTGCAGCTGGCGGAAAAGGCGGCTCAGGTGGGCGCAGCGCCCCATAGCGTGTAACGAGGGGGTGATGCAGGGCAGGGAGGGGTTGCCAGTTGCGCGGAGCCTTTAACGCACCCTGGAGCTGCCGACTGTGACCGGCACCTGGCAACCTCGCAGGCGTCTGCTGCTGCGGACGAGGCGGGGCGGCTGCGGCGCGCGCTGCTGGACGCTGAGATCGAGGGGCAGCAGGCGACGGTGGCAGGGGAGGCGGCCAGGAAGCAGCTGCAGCAGGTGGGCGGGGCGCGCCAGGGCGGTGGCAGGGTGTGTGCCTTGGCGCCTGACGTGTGAAGGGGCTGCCCCTTGCTTGCGAGTTGGAAAACACGGGCGTCATCGGCGTGGTCTCCGCTGGCGCATCCTGTGTCCCGGTCGTGAACGGTACAACACTTTTCCAGGTTCTGCCCCGCTGCTCCTCACCTTCTCAGGTCGTTGCAGCTGCAGGACGAGGAGCAGGTGGTACCTACCATCAGGATCTTGTACCAGTTCACACAGTCTGACTTTGCTCTCGCACTACGGGTGCGGTGACTGATTGCAGGCCGAGGAGCAGGTTGCTGCCCTCACGGCGAGCAATGGGCGTCTGGCCGCAGAGCTGGAGGTGGAGCGGGGCAGGGCGGCGGCGGTGGTGACGGCGGTCAGCGGGAAGGCGGAGGAGGTGGGTTCTGGGGCGGCGGAGGAGGTGTTGCTGCGCCCTTACGTTCTGAGGTTACGCGTCCGAGACAGGCCTTGTATTTTTTCACGGGATGCCAAGGTATCTGCAGGCTTCCGCCATAATACGTGGGGCGCGGTGCCGGAGCTGACCTGCGATGGCTGAGCTCTAAGTAGCGCTGCGTACCACCCTGGTATCTTGAGGCACGCACGCAGGCGGTTTCAGTGCGGCAGCAGCTGCAGTCGGAGCTGCAGCTAGCGCGCGCGGAGGCGGCGGCGCGGGCCGTGGAGGCGGGGGATCTGGGGGCGCGGCTGGCGGCGCGGACGGCGGAGCTGGCGGTGGCGCGGCAGCAGGCGGCGGCGCTGCAGGCGGCGGCCGCGGAGGTGGGCGGGAAGGCGTGGGAGGGCAGTCGCCACGGCTGGTTGCAGGGATGAGACCGCCAGTCATCGCTGACGTTCGGCAACATGCACGGACGCAATGTATGGGTTTGTAGGCGGACCGCCAAGGTGCATGCAGGGTGCCGGCAAATCGTGCACTTACATCAATAACGTATCTGATATATCTTTACCCCGCGCCCGCCCCTGCGCCTTGCTCCATCAGGCCCAGGTCCTGGCGCTGGTGCGGGAGGAGCGGGACGCCGCAGCGGCACGTGCCGAGGGCCTGCAGCGGGAGCTGGCGGCGGCGCGGCAACAGCTGACGTCAGCGCAGCCGGAGCTGGTGGCAGCACAGGAGAAGCTTGTCCACACACAACAGGACATGATGCTAGCACAGCGGGAGCTGGCTGAGCTGGGGGGGCAGGTGGCTCGGCTGCAGGTCGACGTAGGTGTGCAGCAGCAGGGGAGGCAGGGGGCTGAGCAGGCGCTGGCGGCTGTGCAGGAGGAGCTGCGGGTGGAGCAGCAGCGGTGCCGGGAGGCGCAGGAGGCCCTGGGGGCTGCCATGCAGCAGCTGCAGGAGCAGCAGCAGCAGCAAGGTGGGGTGCAGCAGCAGGTGCGGGAGCTGGATGAGCGGGTGGTGCAGCGGGAGGAGGCGCTGCGGGCTGCGGTGGAGTCTAGGGAGGGGCTGGAGGCGGAGGTCAGGGAGCTGCGTGGCCGCGTGGTGGAGCTGTGTGCGCAGCTGGAGGAGAGGGAGGGGCAGCTGGAGGTGGAGCGGCGGCGGTTGGACGAGCAGATGGAAGAGCAAGGCCGGGTGGCGCAGGATGTGAAGGCGTTGGCGGAGGAGCTCGCGTCCGCTCGCATTACGGCTGAGGATGCAAGGGGTGCCCTGGCGGCACTTGAGGGAGAGCTCAGGGAGGCGCAGCGTCGCGCGGTGGAGGCACAGGAGCAGAAGGCGGATGCAGAGGCAGCGGTGGTGAAGCAGCGGGCAGTGGCTGAGCAGCTGCAGCGGGAGGTGGAGGGGCTGCGCTTGGGTCGGCACGAGCAGGCGATGCCACATGAGGGTGCGCGGGAGCAGGAGCAGCATCAGCAGCGCACCCCGAAGCGGGTGGGCCTGGAGGCGTTGGCGGCACGGATGGCGGGCAGCCCCTGGCGGCTGGGGCGGCGCAGGGCGCGGAGCCTGGGGGCTGCCGCGGCGGCGGCGCTGGGCAGCCCAGGGCCGGGCCGCGGTGGCCGTGGCGGTGGTGAGGGTGGACGCGTGAGCGTGCAGTCATCCCCTACTGCGGCAGCTGGGGCGGGGGCGCTTTCTACGCCGTCTGCGGAGGCGGCGGCGCTGCGGGCGCAGCTAGCGCGCAGCGGCGACCAGGTCATATGGCTTTCACAGAAGGTAGGAGCCGGTGGATGTCGCCGGCCCGCTGTTCAGATATCCCACCGGCACTGTGGTCGGCCAGGAGTACCGGGACTGCCGCTGCGTCGAGTTGTCGCTTCAGGACATGGAGACATGGGCAGATAGGCCAGGAACTGCAGAGACGCAGGGTGCTTGCGCACTGCTTCTTTCGTTTACAAGGGGACGGCGCCCGTTGCCTGTGACTATGGGGGATTGTTTCCCGCCTGCGCAGATGCTGGCGCTGGAGGAGGCTGCCCGGGAGCGTGACGCCACGTACGGCCCGCTGGTCGGCGCCCTGCAGCAGGAGCGGCAGCTGCTGAGGGAGCAGCTGCAGGTGGGGCGCATGTGGGGTTTAGGGAAGAGCGCTGGGCAATCCGGTATGCGTAGGCACGTACATGCACCAGTTGGTGGTTACCTTTGTGCCGCTAGGCACGTGGCTGTGCTGCAACCCGCTTCTTGCTTTTCCAGGCCTCCTTGAACCCCTTTCCACGTCTTCTGTGTTGACGTCAATTACGGTATATTCGCGCCAGGCGGCAGAGGCGGAGGCCGAGGCGGCCGATCGCCGCGCTGCGGCTGCGACGGCGGCAGCGGCGCGCGCGGCAGCGGCGCGGGCGGCGGAGGTGGAGGCGCAGGCCTCGCGGGTGGCGGCGGAGCGGGACGCGGTGCTGCTGTCGGAGCAGCAGGGCCGGCTGGCGCTGATGGGGCAGGTGTCGGCGCTGCAGATGGGAGTGGCTGAGCTGCAGGCAGCCAACAGGAGGCTGAGGGAGCAGGTGGGGAGCGCGGTGCGCTTCAGGTGGTCTGCTATTCTTCATGCGGGGCTTGGGGAGCGGGGCCGGTGTACATGCGGGAGCGGAAGGCGGTGGATTTGGTGTTTGGATGGAAGGGTGTTGATGTGAGCCTTTCTGCATGCTGCAGGTGGATGCGCAGCGAGCTCACTCGCCAGGGGCTTCACCAGCTGCCTCATCGCCAGCGGTGGAGACACAGCGGGGGCTGGCGGGGCATGTACACTCGGTGGCCCATCGGGAGGTGCGTGTGCCCTCACCGCACAGCCTCGCCACAGCACGTGCTGCGGCTGTGCAGCGCTCCACAGTTTCACATGGACCATCAAGTCACCACCTTGTACTAACATGCCGAGCATGCCACGGGATTGGAAGGCATGCCGTGAGCTGTTGCAACCAGTTATGCTCGGCTGTGCCTTGCCGTGCAGGCCCAGTCGCCGGGTGGATCCCTGCAGCGGCTGCAGGGGCCAGACCATCGCGTACTGCAGGTGGATGGGCGCACGTACTGGGAGGGCGCGGGGTCGGCACGTCAAACGGAGGCTGACCGACGGCTGCAGGCGAGTGGCGGCGGCGCGTGAGTGATGCGTTGGGCCCGGCACGCGGTAATATGTCCCCGCATCCTCGTGGCAGCGTGTCGAGCTTTGGTTGATGAATGGCCGGGCCGTGCTGCCCTTTGCGCCCGCCATTGGTACTACCTGTGGTGCGTGTGGCTCAACGTATAAAGTATGACTCGTAAGCCAGCGTGACCCTGCATGACCCTGTCCTCTGGCGCGGATGCCTAATGCACTCCTGTGTCTTCTGCACTGCTGATGTCGGCAGGGCTCGCTGATGCAGCATACGAGCGGCATCACTGGGTCGACTGGGGCCGACGTGGTGGACCAGCGCAGTGTGGAAGCGGCTCCTGGGGAGGGTGCAACGGAGCGGTGGCCTGCTGAGAGCATCCAATCAAATGACGCAGACGTTACGGCACCTGCGAACCAAGGGGGCCGGGCAGACCTGGATCATTATGGGCGGGAATGGCTGGCAGCTGCGGCTGGCGTGCTGGGGCAGGTGGCCACCTCCCCAATGGGCGACGCGGCAGCAGGCCCCGCCTTGCTCCACGTTTCGGCGGGCACAGACATTCACCTGCCCACGACGGTTGCCCATGGGCTGCGGCTGCCCCAGTCAGTCACCGGCACAGTTGTGCACGTGGACGGGGCAAGACAGGGTGGTCGTGGAGCTGGCAGCCGCAGGGTCGAGGGCAGTGAAGGCGGGGCGCGGGTGTCCGCCCTGGAGCCCTTTGGTAGCGTGACGCCGTTGCCGCAGCTGCTGCCGCCCCGCAGCCTTCACGAGCTGCAGCGTGCAGAAGGCACAGGCCATGGCGGCGGCACAGCAGGTGCAGGGAAGCAAGTCGGCGGCAAGGACTGCAGCGGTGCTGATGGTGGCGGCCCCATCCGTGCGGGGCAGCTAGACCCCAACAGGCAGCATCACGTGGCAGTGGAGGCGGTGGGTACAGACGGTGATGAAGAGGTGGATGGGCAGTGGCAGGGTGTGGGGGAGCACCAGGAGGCTGCACCGCAGTGTCAGCAGCAGCAGGGACAGCCCCAGCCGCCACCGGTGCGCGCCGAGGATGGTGTGGGGGAGGAGGATCACGACGGCGTGCAGCAGCACGGAGTCCAAGAGGCGCTTCTTTTGGGAGGGAATGAGAAGCGGGGCGAAGGCGCAGATGGCTGGGTCGAGGTGGCTCGGGTGCAGCTGCCGCCGCCGCAGCAGCAGGAGTATGAGAAGGTGGAGGGCAGGCGCTTCGGTAGCGCCCCAGGGCCAGTCGGCGGCAGCGGTATGCATGACTTGATAGCCCTGTCGCCTGCGCTGCGGAAGGCTGGGTCGTTGGATGGGGAGGCAGCTGCTGTTGCTGCTAGTGCGGGTCCGGGGCCGGGGGCTGCAGACCTGGTGTCTGAGTTGCTGGTGGGGAACGGGGGAGAGGGGGACAACGGTCGGCCCGGAGGGCGCGGAGAAGAGCATCGACAGGAGCAGCGGCGGCAGCGGGATGTGGGGGAGGCGTCAGAGGAGGCGTGGGAGGCAGCCGCAGAGCAGCATGTTCCCGAGGGTCATACTGGTGGGCAGGACCACCACGTGGCGTCGTTGGGTACGGGGGGCCGTGGGGCCGCACACCGCGTGCAGCACCATGGGGGCACGCTGTTCCCAGTCGAGCTGTTGCCGGCCGAGTACGGTGAGGAGGAGCATGGGGGGCAGCGTGCTGCGGATGTGGGCAGCATAAGCCGTGCAGATGATGAGGCGGAGATGTACGGCAACGCGCTGTACGACAGGGCTGTTGGGGCTGCGGCAAGCGTGGGGCATGCAGATGCGGCAGACAGCGCTTCCAGCAGTGGTGCGGGGTCTGAGTGGGAGCCGCTTGGCGGGGCCCATATCGGACAGGGCGCCCTCTGGGAAGACACGGATTTCGGTGTGGGCCATGTGCGCGGTGGTGCACAGGGCCATGCGCCTTCCCATGCCTTCAGCCACAGCGAGCATGAGGCCATGTTGGCGTCTGTAGTCGCTACCATGGATCAAGGAAGCGGCGCTGGGGTTGCCATGGACGGTTTGGACCGTGACGGTCACCACGGTGGGGGTGGCAGCACGGGTGTTGCGGAGCGGCTTGGGCAGCTGCCCTCAGCTGCGCGCCAAAGCCTGCGAGCCTTCACGGAGAGTGCGGAGACGGAGGAGGCGGACATCGCGGACCTTAGGTGGGCCCACGTACCGCACGTGCACGTGCCTCTCGGCTGTGTCCTGACATACATACGCATCCTGGTCGCTTACGTTGCTCATTTGTAGGTGCCTTGCCTGACCCTGGGCATTAGTGGCGCGCAGTGTGCCAGCGTTTATGCACTACCGGTATGTTGCCTCCCAACCCTACCTTGCGCAGGGAGCAACTGGGCCAGCTGGAGGTGCTGCTGCAGCACGGGAGGCGCAGCGGCGAGCAACACCTGGCCCTCGCGCCCATGTTGCCCCGCCAGCCCCTTAACCCGCAGCGGCCACTCGGCTCCACCACCCGTGCAGGGCAGGCCCCCCAGCTCCTGCCCTCAACTTACGCACCCCACCCAACAGCGTCACCCAGCATCTCCACCCAGTACCTCAACGCAGCAACCGCTGGCGGCCACCGTTCCAACACCACCTCAGGCCCGGCCACACCCACGACCACACCCGGGCACACCCCCACCCCAACACCCGCCTACACCCCCACCCCCACGCCCCTTCCCTCCCGCGCACCCAGCTTCCGCGCGTCCGCTGCCTACCGTGCGTCAGCGCCCTCCTCCCGAGCCACATCCTTCAGGCGGACACCCTCGGGCCTGGGTCTCAGCTCCTCCTCCGCGGCAGGCGGGCAAGCCCCCATTGTGGCTCCTACAGAAGCAGCACCGATGACGACGGCAGCGACACTGTCATTGCCGCCGCAGCAGCTGCAGCAGCAAAGGAGCCAGGCTATGGAGGCGGCAGCGCACGCGCTTGCAGAGGTGGAGGCACGCCTCCCGCTTGCGCCGCCCCGACCGCAGCCCCACCCTGCTTCGCACCCACACCCGCCCCACACGGTCCGACTGCTGCCCTACTCCTCCTTCTCCCCCTCCACCGCCGTGCCGCCACCTGCGGGCCTCCCCGCCGCTGCCCCCACGGCCGCACGGCCACCCCTTGCGGCCGCAGCCCGGTCCCCGCTCGGCGCCACCGCCTCCCCAGCTTACCGCCGTTCTGAGCCTGGTCTACGTGCCACGCTGCTTCGGACGTCCTCCAGTGGTCACGGTGGCGCTGGTGCTGGTGCTGGTCCTGCTGCCGCTGTCACCGCTCCGGGTGCTGCTGGTGCTGATGGTGCACGGCAGCTGAGGCACCCTCCTGTGGAGTCCGGGGCGCCTGGCGCGGGCGTGACGGCACGGGCGGTGGCTAGGAGCGTGTTTGGCGCCAGGCGGGCTAGCACCCCGGCCTCCCTGAGCCGTGGTGTGTCAGAGGTCCGGGCCCAAACGCAGCCAGGGCAGGATGGCGTTGCATCGCCCTTACTGGCACAGCAGCCCGCTGGGACACCGGGCACCGGGAGCAAGGTGCGTCCAGGTACCATTGGTACCTTGATCCCTGCTAATTTGAACTAGATTGAATCTCGGCGCAAGCAGCGCCACCTTGCACTGAAGTTTGGCACGTGTCCGGGATGCCTGCGCCCGTACTTCGCTCGCCGCGAGCTGGGACCGAAAACCGCCAACCGTCAACCGCCTGCCGCTGACCCGTCTGTTGCTGCCGTGTACGCTTGCATGGGTACACGTTGCAGAGGGCGTCGCGCGACGTGGTGCGGACGCAGCGGGACATGCGCAACCTAAAGGTGAGTCGTAAACCGCGAGCCATGTAATGAGTCATGTAAAGAGTCATGCGTGGGCAGTGGTGAGTGTGTTGACGGTCCATCGCAGAGCGACACGAGGTAAGGTACCTTGGTGCGCGTTCGGGTGCCACATACATCGTATGCGCGTCTTTGTTGTGCGTGAGATGCCCATTGTGTACGAAGGCAAGGCCGCGAGCGGGAAAGCGTACCCAAGCAGTGGTTGAAAAGCAGCGGGTCCTCCTGTCGAGTCTCCGCCAGCAGTATCAGGGTACCGTACGCCTTGGGAGACTCCCGATATGCACTTAAGCTGCACTGTTACCATCATGCCCGCACCTCTTGACGCACAGGCGCAGCTAGACCAGCTGCTTGCGCGTGTGGCCACACCCCCGCCCGGTCTGGCGGGCAGAGCCGCAGCCAAGGCCAACAGCAGCGGCAGCCTCAGGGGCAGCAGCGCTGCCGCTGGGCGTGTGGGACTTAGCGCAGTGGGAGCAGCTGTGGAGCAATCACCTGCCGAGGGGCTGCCCAACGCACCCAGCACTCGCGCCCGGGTATCGCCGACGCTCTCTGCTGCGGCGGCGGCGGCCCTGAGGTACAGCAGCAGTGACAGCGGCAGCGACAGTGGTAGAAGCAGCAACGGAGGCGGAAGCGGAAGAAGGTCAGCTAGGAGCAAGGACGGGGCTGGCGGGCATGACGCTGGCGGCGGCGCTGGGGAGGAGGGCACAGAGGGCGCTGCAGCGCAGTGGCATCCAGGCGCCACGCCTTTAGCGGAACTGCGCAGTGGGCGAGACGGCCTTGGCGCAGCTGTGCTCGGTAGCGGGTCAGGAGCAGGGCCAGCCCGCCGCTCCCTGGCCGTCAAGTCCGCGTCCACCAACAGTAATGTGTACGGCAGCGGAGGTGGGACCGCGATTGGCTCCGGGTCCTCTTCCACGCAGGAGGTAAGGGAAGTCTGCGAGGGGTACTGGTAGTGTAGGCCTCCCATGCTGCGCCGCATGGCTTTGATGAGACGGGTTCAATTGCTGCGCCGCCGTGCCCCACATGCTAAAACGGCATTCCACTGGCGATGAGCCGTGAGAGTAGCACGCCGCCCTTCTCTCCTTTCGTGATGCTCCCCTGAGGCCTCACACGGTTTCCACGCCTTTTGACGCATTCCCCGTACGTGACGCTGCACCCCTCCAGGCACCTGCCATTGGATCGGGCAGTCGCGCCTTCAGCTTTCCGCGGCCCCGTCGGGAGCCTCCCGGCGGCGCGGCGGGAAGAGAGCAAGACACCCACATGCCCATCCACAGCGAGTATGAGCAAGAACAGCAGCAGCAGCAGCAGCAGTGGGCTTGGAGTGTGGCAGCGGCTGCGGAGCGGGCAGTGGCGGAGGTTGATGCAGAGCTAGCTGGTGCGGCCGTTGAGGGATGGCAGGAGATGGAGTTGCGGGAGAGCGACGGGGAGCAGGGCGGCGCCGGTGCGGCTGCCGGCAGTGGTGCTGGGGCTGGGGCTGGGGCTGGGGCTGCTGACGCAGTGGTCCGGCAGATAGAGAAGGTGCTAAGTGGAGGGACGCGTGCGCTGGAGGATATGTGAGGAAGCCAAGCGACGTGCTTTGGAGGGACGCCTTTTGGCCCGCTCTTAGGCCTGGCCTCGGCTTTGGTGGTGGTATGGAATCCTGCTGGGTGTCGTGAGATGTCCCTGCTGGCCACGACCTATGGCTATGTGGTGTTGTTACTGACATGTCAGCGAGGCAGGTGGATACGGGCAAGGCGTATGTACCTTTTTGTAACCAGGGAACCGGTAGTTACTCCATCGCGCTGCAAGGGGGCCCGGGTGTTACACACAACTCGGTGCTCCTACCAACATAACCTGGCTGACTCAGCCCTGCAAGACGCCACAGCGGCTACCCTGGGCTACCTGAAACTGCCGGTATCGTAAATCGTCGTTGGAAGATGTCCGTTGTGACATATGTGTAATCATGAAGGGTTTCTTCCTACGGGAGCGGAGCGCTGGCGCGAATCAATCTTGTTTTCGCCAATCGGGGCACCGCTGGCCACAGGGCCTGGTTGTGCGGTGAGAGGCCACTACCTTGCATAGCCAGATGGTGGTTCACATGGACAGGTGCGGTATGGCAACTGGCGTGGACCAACGCGTAAAATCACAATATCGTACATGGTACACCTTGCCATGGGCAAGCCAGATCCCAGGTGCCTACCGCGGGGAGCACCCCGCGGCGAGTCCATTCTGTGGATCCACTCCCGTGCGTCGCAGAAGCTCTGTACTCCAGGTCGGTCCGCAGCTACCGACGCTATCCTGCTCGAGGGGTACGTCCACTCCTTGACAAAATTATCCCACACACAGCTCTAGGAGCATACGCATTGCACAATAAGTTGTGCGACAGCGAGTACGGTGCTGAGTGGCCAAGGACTGGCCAGATCCAATGCAATGCTAACCCACAATCCATATGTGCACGGGAGAGCAGCCGCTGCCGGGACTGCTCATCAACTTCGCAGGCCTCTTCCGTAATTCGGCGCAGCCCTGTCCCTGAACGGACACGCCGCACACCACAATAAGGGGCGTACGTCCCTCTCATCCCACCAGGTTCACAGCTGCATACCGGCGCCCGAACAATAGGATAGAATACAGTGCTGGTCTGGCCGCCGCTGTTTAACACTGTAGCGTCGGTATCGGCTCAGCACGTAAGAGCAATGGGAAACGTATTACACCTAGCATGCCCACCTACCCTCGCGCGTGTGTGCAATGGGCAACACGCACGCACTCTCTCGCGCCCGGCTTACTCCATCTTCCAGCACTCCGTGTCCTAGTGTCGTAGACCTCCTTGGCTCTTGTGTAACGAAACAACCCCACCAAGCCGCCACACAACGGCAGCTACCGTACAGCACCATCGCTTCAGCTATACCACAGGCATGTATATCCCTACCAGTAGCAAACGAACACCCCACAGACAATGTGAGGCCCTTCCTGCCGTAATTGACGGCACGCCGCCACTCCCAGCTATTGTACAGCTCCACGCCCCAGCTCACCAACCAACCAACCAACTCTTCTGCTTTCCTTCACCCACTTCCGCGGCCCATCGCGTCAAGGTCTCGGCGGTGGCGTGCCCGGCGCATGCAACCCCGCCTCCCTGGCTGCCTCTGCCTCCTCCTCCTCCTCTGCCGCCGCGGCGGCGGCAAGCTGCCCCAGCGGCCCGTCACCGCTGCTCATCACCTCCACCGCATCCTCCACCGCTGACCGCCCGCGAACAACGCCCCCCGTCGCCGCCACCACCGCCGCCGCTGCTGCCGCTGCGCGCGCCGTCGCGTCCTCTGCGCTCACCGCCGCCGCAAACGCCTCTGGGTCATCCAGGCTGTCCATCATGGAATCTGTGATGCTGCCTTCGAGGTACGGGTGGTAGGGACAGTAGGAGCCCAGGACATTGACCCGTACAGTCAGGTCCGACAGGGGAGTAGCGCTTGGGGGGTGGAAAGGTTGCGGTGGCGGCTTGGAGAGGGCGGCGTTGGGGTCGTGATGGGATGCAGTGGGGGCATCGATGGATGAGGAGGGGCTGGGGGGCCCTGGGGAGGCGAGGCTGGCGTAGGATGAGGCAGTGGCGGGGGTTGGGGGACTGAAGGTGGCATCAGTGTCCGTGCGGGTGGTCGTTGAGATTTCCCCGGGGTCTCTGGGAGTTGATGCGGCAGGGGGGGGAGGGGTAGAGGGCGCCGCCGCCACCCCACCGAAACCTCCGCCATCGCTCGCGCCTTTCCCGTTGCCGTTACCGGTAGCAGCATCCCCCATCGACACGGTGGTGCCCTCGTACCCGTTCAGCGACGCCAGCACCCCCACCCTCCCTGTGCCCGCCAGCACGCCGCCCCCGTCCACGCTGCCCCAGCCATCAGACCCGCTGCCGCCGCTGCCGTCGCCACCTGCCCTCGACCCTGCCCCTGCCCCCGCCCCCGCCTCCTCCCCTCCGCTCCCGCTGCCGCTGCTCCCCATAGCTGGCCCCAGCACAGGCTCCGCATCCACCAGACTGCACAGCTCCGACAGTGCAGCAGGCACCGCCCCCTCCCCCGCTGCCGACCCCGCTGAGGCCCCAGCGCCGTTGCTTGAGGACGCAGAGGAGGCGGTGGCCGCTGCTGCAGACGCGCTGCTGCTGACCGCTCGATCGTGCAGCGCGCTGCAGATCTCCTGCTGCCGCGCGCCCACGGGTGTGGGGCGGCTGGGCAGCTGGCGGATGGCCTGGTTCCACTTGAGCTTGCTGGTGATGCTGTTGTACCTGCAGGGGGCGTGGGGGCACGGCCGGAGGGTCACTGCGCTCGTGCCAACACACACCGCGACAGAAGTGCGATAACAAGCTGGGCGTGGCGTGCACCGACACGGGGGGTGCTTTCCTGCAACCTGCGCTGGAGGCGTGTTCGAGCACCCGAGTAACGATTGGCCAATCGTTTGGTGCCGACCGATAACCCACCAGTCCGTGTCCATGCGGCCCAGGCTGATGACGGGCAGGGGGCACAGCGAGGTGGTGAAGAAGATGGAGGTGCCCCGCCGCACGCGCATGGGCCGCTTGCCATCGAACGAGGCGCGCGCGTGGGAGCGAGCGCAGGTGGGCAGGTGGATGCAGATGGATGAGGACTCGGGGATCACCAGCGGCCTGTGGGTTAGCAAACAGGGTACAACCAGGGGTCGGAGGTGGTGGCGAGGAAGCGGCTGCTGCTCAGGAAGCGTCCACTGCTGTTCGTCTGGTTGCGCGTACCCCTGACCTGGTACTAGCACAGGGCCTGTATGTGCTCCGGCCCTGCCACTCCTACAAAATCCACACCAACGCCTGAACGGCACACTGGGAGCCGCCAAGCTAAATGTCTGTAAGCTGCCGTCAGCAGTCCCCAGGCGCACTTCTGTGTAGCGTGGCGGCTAGTGGCGGAACGCCCACCTGAACCAGATTTGTTGAGGGCTCACCTGAACGACAGCGACAGCGGCGCGATGGGCGTGCACACGGTGCAGGGCACGGAGGGCGCCACCACGGGCCCCCCCGCGCTCATGGAGTAGGCTGTGCTGCCGCTGGGCGTGGATATGATGAGGCCGTCCGCCTCCACGTTGGTGACGTAGGAGCCGTCCACGAAGATCTCCAGCAGCACCGCGCCGGGGAACGCGCCGCGGTCCAGCACGCACCTGTGAGGCAGCACGACAACATAGCCGAACTCCATAATTCATGTTTCGAAAGTAAGGTTTACTGGCGGGTTATGGGTATAAGCGTGTTCCCACCAGGGGCAGCCATGCTGCGTGGTATGTTGCGTCATGGTGGCGCCCTTGCACAGACCGGCATGCATCCGTAGTCATGTGCCACCTGGGAACAGCACGGCAAACATGTCCAGTCCACGGTGTGCCACGTGGTAAGGCCTCACAGCTTCCACTAGTCCCCTCCTCTCGCCCGCCTACTCGTTCACCACGTGGTGCACTGCCTCCAGCCCCGTTTCCATGACCGTTAGATACGAACACAATACAACACAAATGCAATACCTGATGCTGCTGCCTTGCCCATCTCCTCCCCTACCCACTCGTTGAGCACGTAATGCACCGCCTCCAGCCCCACTCCCACCACCGTCCCCACGAGTACACACGGGGACGGTGGTGGGAGTGGGGCTGGAGGTGGCAGCCGCAGACTGTTGTTGCTGCCTTGCCCCTCCCCTCCACCACCCACTCGTTGAGCACGTGGTGCACCGCCTCCAGCCGTCCGTCGTACACCACCTCGCAGCGCTTGCGGGTGCGCAGCGTGGTGAACAGCGGGGTGCTGTGTTGCAGTAGTAGAGAACACGGGGGAGAACAAGGCAGGTGTGAGGTTCAGCCAGGGTGCGTGAGTAGGGACGGACGAGCTGTGCGACGAGCTAACGGTAAACGCGTGCTGCCTGCCTTGCGGTTGCCCTGCCATATCAACAGCACAGCACCCAATTTGCTCGTGTCCTGCGTTTTACGCGTAACCCACCTGCTCGTGTCCAGCACTCGCTCCAGGGTGGGCGCGAAGGCCCCTGCGTCGAAGGGCGTGAGGAAGCCCAGGCTGCCCATGGCGAAGCACAGCACGGGGGGGAGCGGCTCGTCCTGGGGGGAGGGGGAGAGGGGGCGGTGGCGGGGGCGGGGGGCATGGCGGGATGGCGGACGTAGAGACAGAGTGTGTGGCAGGCTGTGGGCCACGTAGCGTGAGCGTCATCGCGCAACCAGTACCGGTGGGGTGATTAACACAGGAAAGCTTGGCAGGGATGTACGATGGGAAGTCGGACTTCGGCGCAAGCTGACAAACCCCAGCGGGGACGCCTGTCGGCGGCCTGTGAGGGCGTCACCGAGGTACACCAAAGGCAGGGCTGTGTGCTCACCTCCTCGAACAGGGACACCATGTACAGCACCGTGCCGTCGCCCCCTAGCGTGATGCAGAAGTCGATGTCCTTGCTGTTGGTCTTGGGGTCGAACTGGGAGAACTCCTGCGCGCCCGGCGGGGGAGGGAGGGGTGCTACTGCCTTTCGGGTAGGGATTTCAATCATATCATAGATGATAGGACATTGTGTAACAACCAACGCCGATGGGAGGTGGAAGCCCGGCCAAAGCAGAGCCAGGTGGCCGGGGGGGCACGGCTCGGTCAGGCCAGGCCAGGCCCAGGTGCAGCGGGGGGGGAGGGGGGGGGACAGCGCTGTCCGGGACTGTCAAAGGGGCGTGTGCAGGCCAGTCCAGCCACCGACCGGGGACACGGGGCCAGACACCCACCACCACCAGCTGCCGTGGCCGTCAGCTGCTCCAATCCCACTCCGCTTGCGTGCTGCACCCCGTAGCTTCCCACCCTCGCTCCTTTCCAACCGAGCTGGCTTCCTGGCACAAACCCTTCTGAACCCTTTCGAGCCGCTCCGGCCCTTCTCAAGCAGTGGATACCACTCCGGCCGCCCCTCCCTTGCCAAACACCCCGACGTCCCCGGGCCCTCCCTTGCCCCTTACGCCCTCCCACCTTGAACTCGGTGGACCACACCACACGCTCCACGAACACCTCGAGGCCGCGAGCCTGCACAACCCCAATTGGCAGTAGCAAGGCGCACACGCACCCGGTGGCCGTGTTGGTCATTGTGTGGTCTCATGTGTTCCCAGCATCTACACCCTTGGCGAAGGTGAGGGCGAGTGCCTCAGGCTGGGGCGAGCAGTGGCAGCTGTGTAGCTGGGCCATTCCCGTGAAGGTCCTCAGCACCCGCTTACCCACCTGCAGCCAGTCCCCTATCTCCTTCATTTTGGCGCTCGCCGCCGGGTTGCGTGGCTTCTTGACGATGAGCACCTTGCTGGGGTTACCCGGCTGCCACTGCAAGCGTGTATTAACGAATAGTGTGAGCAAAGAGGGGGTGGCTGACGGTTTGAAGGCGAGGACCTCTTCCGCAAGCCCATGCTCAACCCCGTCCCCACAACCCTACATACACCAACTACGGTGTGCACCCCCACACACCCCCCCGCCCACGGCTCTCCCCTACTCCCCGCTCCGGAGTAACCATGGTTTGTGGCACCAGGATAAGTGGAGGCCTAATCTGTAAATGACATCCAACCGCTCCCTTCCTAACTCACTGCCAGGAGGGCTCTCCTCCGGAGCCGTAGTGCTGCGGCATCGCTGAACTTGACGCCAGCACCTCGGATGATACCAGTCTCAAACCCGTCGCCGTCCCCTGTGCCAGCTAGCCTGGCACTGTGTCTGGTTGCCGCTTCAGCGGTCGCGCTGATGAAATGCTGTGTGGGTGGTGTGGCCGGCGGAGCTGGAGTGGATGCCAGCAGTGGTGCCACGGAGGTCATCGGAGACGGCAGGTGGCGCACATGCCGCCGAGCTACGCTATCACATACCACAAGGTTGCGGCTAGTGCTTGCGATTGCGCTAGATGTCATGTGGCGGCAGAAACGAAGCGCGAATTTGCCAAAGTGCATGCGCTTGAACCCGATGACCTTCTATGCGAACACCTGGCATATCGTGTATAGCAAGTTAGCTTGTAAGCGTTGGCGTCCTTCTACGGTATGTGTCTTATCACAACCACCTCGAGGTGCCTCCTCGAGGTGCCTTTCGGCAAAGCGTCGCGGGAATTTACCGGGACGCAGCGACTCCGTACCGTGCGCCAAGCCTGGGGTTTTAGCGAGCCCTAAAGCCCTGAGGCGTTATAACTGTTGTCGCATATTTGTTTGTATTGTTGACTACTAAACTTCTTCACCACGGGTCTGCAACACCTAGTAGTGAAAGCCTGCAGGCGCAAGCCCTCCTTCATTCCTGTACGCTTGTCCTACGGTTCGCAGCTTTATGTGGATGTATATAGGCAAAGAATAGTTATGCCGTTGAGGACGAGGAGCAAGTGAGGGTGGCCATATCAGGAGCAACACCCTGCAGAGAGGCTCAGCTGCCTTGCCTAGCCGGCCCCAATCCACGACAGCAAGCCGGGTAGCATGCATGCTCCACGACATTGCAGATCCTGCAGCTGAGGCACAAGTTGCCTTGTGCCAGACAGGCGCTTGGATTGAAGGGCGGTGTACAAGCAGGTCTGAGCAGAGGGTGTTAGCCTCACGTGGCCTGGTACAGGCCTGAGCCCCGAGGAACATGGCGCCAGGTGGCTCATCCTCAAAAGCGCCTTTGCCAATCGGATTGCAGGTGTGAACACGGTATCTGCAGAAAGGGAGGTCGCACGTGTCTGCAGCTGCTGCCGGGCCTTCTCCGGCATTATGTGCCGACGCGCATGTGCCGACATGTACCTCCCTGCGCTGGGAATTTCCGCACACGGCAGTGCCGAATGAAGCTTACTAAATCGCTTGCACTGGCGGTATATTCTAGGAGCCCCTTCTTACGCGTACACGTACGCTGGGAGCCCCTCCGTACACGTACAGCGGATCCTGCAATTGCGGTCGCTGAGCGCAAGCTGTCCTCGACACATCAGCCCCACACGGTGCTGTACGCATCCACAGAGTTTTCGTCGCCATAACACTTTTGCGCGGGCACCTGCTTCTCCTTAAGTCCCTGTCCCCTGGCCTTCCCCAGATACGCACCCACTGCGTGTCCGGCACCGACTACTGGGCAGCCGTGGCGGTGGAGGTGATGCCCAGCAGCGCGGTGACCATCGTACGGGAGTACGACGGAAAGTACGACACCAGGGCCAGCGGGTCATTGGCGGTTGGCTTCCTGGACGAGATGGAGGCGCTGGGCGCGACCCGTGGGTCGGCGGGCTCGGGCCTGGGCCAGCGCGTGCTGCAGGGCCACGTGGCGTGGGTCACGCGGGAGTGGCTGGAGAGCTGCTTCCGGTCGCCCTCCTGGTGGGTGGCGCTGGGTGTTTCTAGGCCGCGTGTTAGCAAGGTTAGACACCTGCATGGTGACACGACTGATTGGTTGCGTGGGGCAGGGAGGGGGGCAGGAGCAAGGTGTCGGGACAGGGGCATGACGGCATGGCTCTTGGCGGGGTGGGGTGTCAGCTGGGAGGTCCGATGCACGGGGGCTGCTGGTCATGCTGGTCATGTCGTCGCGTCATGGGGTACGGAGTAGAGCGGGCGCAGGTGCGTGGTATGGGCTGCGAGGGGGGTGAGCGGGGTGGATGGAACGGGGATGGGACGGATGGGGTGCTATACAAGCCAGGGTCAATGCTACACGGCAGCTGGGCTGTTCGGTGCAGCATAGATTGGCGGCCGTGCAGATGCTGCCCGTGCTAACTCCTATGCCCCGGACATGCTATGCCGATTATCATGCAGCTCACGGCTCCTGCCTGATGCGTCCCCCAGGGAGGAGTTCTCGGCGTCCCCTTGCCGCACGGTGGGCGTCACCGTCGGCATCATGTCGGGCCTGCTGCCACGTGACGGGGTACCCGTACACGTGGAGGGCGGCAGGCGTACGGCAGCAGCCGGTACGACAAGCACGAAAGGCGGCGCAGGGGCACACAGTTCGACGTCAAGGAAGCGGAGAGGCGGCGGCGGCGGAGGGAGCGGAGGGCAGGGCGATGGGCGGGGGCAGGGGGCGCAGGGAGGGCTGCGTGGGGAGGGGGGAGGGAACGCAGTAGGTGCGTCCGGGGGCCTGGGCGGGCGGTTGCGGGGGGTGCTGCCGGTGTTGCTTCTGAATGTGGGTTTGGGGCTGTTGATTTGGGCGGTGTCAAGGTACATGGAGGCGCAGAGGAAGGGGGCGTGAGAGGGGTGCTGGTTAGCTAAAGCAGGCGAGAGCCGTGGCTGGTGTATGACGCGCTCCTGTGCTGGCAATCGGAGCATGTGTAGCTCGTCGCTGTAGCATTGAGACAAGCACATTACCGGTATGTGGCCCATCGCCACCTCGGTTGCCGGTGTTTTTGGGTATCCGGCGACGCATAAGGAAAAGCAGCAACCCATTGTTCACAGTGTCAGTCTGCCGCATAAACTGAGGCATGCGCCGTCCGTGGCATGCAACGGAGTAGTACGATGTGCACAGTACGGCAAGAGCGCGCCTTGCAGCCATTGCAATACGGGAAGTCCAGACGCCCAAAGCGAACCTCTTCCCCGCCAGTCAACGCACGCTGCCTACCCATAGCCTACCCGCCATGTGCGATGTGCCCTCCCCTTAACCCTGCATCACACAAGGACGCGATGGGGATCCACCCACAACGAACAGTTGCGAAACCGTTCCCGCACCATACGGATACGGGCATGTAGGTCGTCTCATGCATAAGCTTCCCTGATAGGTATGGTCGGGACCAGAACAGGCCGCGCCGCCACACCAACTGAGTGTAACACCAAGTGCCAAATGCCCAAATGATTGAAGCACATCAAAGCCCTACGCCCGGTTGGCGCCTACGATACAGCTTTGCTCACTCTACACCGGCTCCAGACATGCAAGCGCACCACCTAACCTTGGAGTGGGTGCTGCCGACTGACTACTACTGCCTCACGCACGTACGGCCCCGACTTCAGCAACACTGCTTCCTGCCTACCTACGCTTGCCTACCAGGGGGCACTCCCTTGCTTCCTACCTACCTGCACACGCTACCTACGAATCAGCCATACTTGCTGATCATCAGGACTGCACTGAACCGATCACCAGTACCACTGCCAGCCGCTGCAATCCTTCCGCTCACACATCCTGGGCCCTACCTGGCCCTGTCACTAGAGATGGGTTTCGAAATATGGCGTCATGCGGCACCTGCCACGCTCTGCTCCGCTCTGCGCCCTCTGGCACATACCGTACGCTGCTCGCTTCAGTACCTGGTACCCGACTGCACAACTCCCATAGCCACTCACGCTACCTTATTTTCGCTCTAGCTGCCGTCTGCACTACCGCTCAGTGAACTGCCGTGCCTGCCTCACCTGCCTGCCCGATCAGTAATAAGCCTCTGGAAACGACTCCCATGGCCGCGCACACTAGCTCACTCCCGCTCTAGCTGCAGCTGCACACTACTCTACCGCTCGGTAACACTGCCTGCCCCACCTGCCTGCCCCACCTGCCTGCCCCCCCTGCCTGCCCCCCCCGCCCTCCCCCCCCGCCCTCCCCCCCCGGCCTCCCCCCCCCCCCCCCC
>VFQN01000622.1_pt1 | contig 64714 bp, 101 predicted proteins | sample 3512371 | NCBI WGS metagenome assembly VFQN01 (sample SAMN10412370, study PRJNA504923) | tailings metagenome | isolation source: Replicate 2 from Balatoc abandoned mine | place: Philippines: Itogon, Benguet | collected 2017-08-28 | reverse complement strand
TGCCTGTGCTGGTTGGGCCTTGGACTCCCGCTGGCCTGTCCCTTCCCGTCTCCTTACCTGTAAACCTTTCCACAGAAAAAAAAAAACACCAGCCTATAATACAAGGGAAGGGGCCGGCAGGTGCGGAAGCGCCCATGCACTAATGAGCACTTCAGGTTACCACCATGGTGTGAAAGATAATGTCCACCAATGGGACCGTGAGTGAGTTGTACTGCTCATTCCCCTGGAGTCCAGCTAGAACCCAACAGCCACTGTCTCCCTGTAGCCCCATGCTATGGCGTGTGCTCGTTGGCATGGTCTCCGTCCACGCCGTTACGGCGGACTCATGCATTGGATGCAAACCTGATGCAGTTGTTGCAATGCCATCCTTGCAGTCACAAACTTCCAACCGCAGCCTGGCTCCTGACATGAGCGCAACGAATCTCATCCGGGAAACCCCGCACAGCCGAACGTCACTCAATGGCACGCACACATTATACCGCCACACTACTCAAGTGTACAGCACGGGGTGCCTCCTCACCCATCGTACCCAAAATTCTCGTCCTCCGTCTCGTCAAGCGCCTTCCGCTGCAGGTTGTCCATGTAGCGCGCATAGTGCTGCGTGTACCAGACGCGGAATTCGTCCCACGAGACGGTCCCACTGCCGTCCTGCATACAGGAGCACATGAGCAACACTGGCAATGTGGGGCACCGCTGCAACCTGCAAGCAACTGCGATGCGCAGCTTGTTTCGCCCCCAGTTGCGTTCAGTATTTACCCATCCGTACAATTAACTGCGCCATCGATTGCAGACGACGCCATTGCAGAGTGGATTGCCGCGAGGGCACATACAGTGGGCAAGGAGTGCCCGCCATTTCCAAGCTAGGGAGCTGGCCGCACCCACCGTGTCAACCACCTTGAAGATCTCGGCTGCCTCCTCCTTTGTATGCCCTGTACGGCAGGCGGCAAGGCGTCCCCGTAAGTTATGCCGATAGTGCATAGCTGGCCCTGCACACCCTCAGCTGCCCCATCCGTCAGTGCAACAAGCCAACTCTGTGGGCTGCCACCGCTCGTTCTCTCTATGCAACAACGGCTTCTAAAGCCAGTCACGGCCCCGCCCCCGGACCCAGCCCTGCGCACTGGGGTGGCCCGGGTAGGTACGTACGGTACATCCCACCCTGCCCACCTGTGAGCTCCATGGCGCCGCAGAACTCGTCCTCGTCCAGCTCCCCGCTGTGGTCGTCGTCGAACACGCTAAACACGGTGGCAATCTCGCCTGCGCGGGCAGGATCGGTGGATTGGTGGTCAGATAGGGTGGCGGCGGGAAGCAGTATCTCGTGTGGGCCGTACCTAGTCAGGCATGCTCAGTGTCAGGAGCTGCCGGCAGGTGGCCTACCGGCACGAGCCGGTTGGCTCCGTTGGGGCTGGACCACAGGTTGGTTGCTGCATAGCATACCAGGAAAGGTAAACATGGATGCGGCGTGCTGAGCCATGAGCAGCCTGTCCGCGTGTGTGGCGCGGGCCTGGTGAGGTCCATGCCAGAAGCGCAAGCAAGTGGTAACGACTGCGCCCTGCCTTGGAGGCCCAGGCATAGCTTCTGTTGCCGCAGGCCGAACAGGAAAGCCTTGCAAGCCGCACCTAACAGTTTGTCGTTGGCCGCCGCCTCCGCCGCCGCCTGCGCCAGGCGCTGCCGCTTGTCCGCGCTCATGGCCTGCAGCGTGCGCAGGTCCATGCTGGTGGCCTCGGGGTACAGCGCCTGGGGCGGGGCACGCCCAGCGGAGCCGGTTGCAAGGTTAGGCAGGCGGAAGCAGACGATGCATAGGTGCCAGGTGCCAGGCACAGCTACCAGAACCCCTGATTCCCACAGTACGCGGCCACGAGTGGCAACGGGGGCGGCAATTCGCGCATGCTGATACCGGTAGTTGTAGCGTCGCCGCAGCGTGTAGCCACGCTCGGCCATACAAGCTGAGGGCAGCTGCCTGAGCACAACTAGCAGATTGCTGCACAGCTGTGGCGGACTGGCGGGATATACTTCCCTGGCCGGATCCCCACACGCTGACACGTCGATGGCACCTGTCACAGATACCGGCATTCAAAACCGGCACGTCACACGACGACAACCCACGGGACCACCTTGAGAAACTGCTTGAAGCTGATCTTGCCGGTGCGGTGCTCGCCCTCAATGGCCCGGAAGATGGAGGGGAGGAACGGCAGCAGGCCTGGTTGCGCCCGGATGAAGTAGCGCTGCCGGGCACAGGGGTCGGGTAGGGGGTTTGGGCAGCCATGGCCGAGGTGACTGCCAAGACAACTATGCCTGTACACTGGCGCGGACATTCCAGTGTCTATGGGACCACGGCCCGCAAGTGGCCCATGGGTGCAACTGCGTCCCACTCTTCGACTGCCATCCGTGCCCTGTACCCTCCTACCCTCCTACCTTCAGGTCGGGAACGCACACCCAGCCGTCTCCGTCCGCGTCCATCTCGCCCCACACCTCCGCCAGCTCCCGCACCCACTTGCGGCTGCGGGGCCGTGGGTAAGTCACAAAAGTGGAGGATACGTTCCCATGGGTTGGTGGGTAATAAGCAAGGTGAGGCGGACAGTGCCAGGAAGTCCGTGCCAGGCAACAAGAGCGCCGTGGAGTACGGTAGTTGCGGAGCCCTACTACTGCATCCCTAGACACGCTTATGCCGAGGCTACGCCCCATACTGCACCATCTTAAGAAAGAACCCCATCGGCCCAGTGTACAGGCTGTGCGGAAGTCGGCGTCGCATTAAAACCCAGCAAACGGAATGCAAGCCTGGCATAGCCGTCGGGTGCGAAACCCGTCACGTAAAGCTTGCTGCGTGAGTGTGGCACTGCTGCCGTCACCAGCCCCTGCAACGCACACTCACGTGACCACCTGCACCTTGAACGCCTCTGTTTTGGCGAGGTGGTTGAGCTTGTTGCTGCCGGGCACCACGTGTATGCGGGGCACCTTGACCGCCAGCCGCTCCTCCAGCTGCTTCTCGTCACGCATGGAGCTGCGTGGGGCAGGGGGAGGGGCATTTGCGTGGAACGCGCACAAAAGAGTGACAATATGGCTTAGACTGACAACGGGAGGAGGTTGTGGCTTCAGCTTTGGGGTGTGCGATACATGGCTACACGGCGCACCACATACCGTGTACAGCTCGTGTACGTTTGCGCTCATACTGCAAACTTTGACCACTCGGCCTGTCATGGGCAAGTCACGGCGGGCGGTGCCTTGCCTGCCTTCCCACATGAGGCCCGCAGCCACCAACGCATCGGCACCCCACGGAACCTGGTCGCGGTGGAGCAACTCAAACAGACTACACTGGGCGGTCGAAGCCTCCACCCCATCCCAGCCCCCACGATCCTCTACCCCCACGCACCAACCCCCATCCGAGCACCTGCACACACGCACTTCACGCAAGGTCGGCGCGGCTCACCTCAAGCGCGACATGACCACCTGCCATGGGGCGGAGGGCGGCCAGCGGCATGCAAGCAGGGCATGCCATGCGGCGCGCCATCGGGCGGGGGAAGAGGGTCAAGCATGCCGTGTGAGCAGATTCATTGCACAGCAGGGAACATGGAAGGGACCCTGTGTTGTCAGAGGCGCTGAGGCCAACCACCCTGGTGCTGAAGGGGCAGCTGTAAACTGGAAAGCGCCCTACCTCTCTGAACGCGTCACAGGTGATTGATCCATGGGAGGACTGGTCGAGGCTTCGGAAAAGTGCGTCTATGGCTTTGGTGGAGGCGCCGCCCTGCATTCACGCCAATGGCCGGCTCAGGGGCAAGGAGTGCGAGTGTGCTTCTCTGCCCAAGGGTGAAGGTGGCCGTCCTTAGAATACAGGCGCAAGTGCTTGATTCAAGCCAGGACCGAGCCCAGGACGTTACATTGGCTGAAGCAACGCTTGAAGAGTGAAGCATACCGGTACACGCAGGTGCGTAGGCACTTGAGGTCCAGGTGCCGTACGTGGGTTGTCTACCACCCAGCCTCACCTCCAAGTGGCCCTACCAGCTGCCCCCCTCCACGCCCACCTGCACCTCCTTCGACATGTAGCCATACACATCGCGCCATTGCAGGCCTTTAGCAGGGTCGGCACCGGAAGACCGTGCTATGGTTGCAAAGACCCTCGTTGCTGCTGCTGACCACTCCTCGTCGGTGTCCCCAGGAAGGCGCCCGTACGCGTGCTCAAAGAGGCACCTGACGGGCCCAAATGCGTACGCAAACATGTTGAGTCCTACTCTCATCGTGCCACGCAAGCGCTGCTTCTCAACTAGCGTGGAATGTCTCGCACGCTTACTTCAACGCTTTATTCAATGTGCCCATGCCTAGCAGCCCGCATTACAAGCTTCTTTGTGCTGTTGTTACGTTGACGCTAAGCCATGTTGTTGCGGTATGCGAAAAGAAGTAGTCACATGGCAGAGTCTTCACACGATGACTGTAGTATGTGAAGCGTCCAGCCTGGTTTGGTAATCAGTCTATAGCAGTTAAGTAGTTCATATCACTGCTACGCCGATTTTGCCCGTGCATCCTTTATGGCGCGGGAGTGTCCTCTGTGATGTGTACTCCGGTGAGTGCCCCCCCGCCCCGCCCCGCCCTGCCCCGCCTTGCAAAGCATCCTTCTTTGGTCACCAGTAGCCGGTGTCCGGGCCCATCCTCGCGCCAGCCGTGCCGAGGAACACCCCATGGCTGCAAACGGGGGCAATCCCTCCCCGAACCGCTGCGGCCCCGCGTGGAGGGCGTGGTGTCGCGCAGGGGCACGACGCTAGGTCGCTCGGCCTCCGTGGCCGACACAGTGGTACCCGTCGTTACAGGGGGTGGGGCGGGCGCCGGGGTGTCTGTCCCAGGCTGGCACCCGGGGGGCTGCTGGCGTGCTGGGCTCAGCTAGAGGCCGGGCGGCAACCATGGGTGCTGGCGGGGAACGGGTCCAACTACCGCCGGCCTCTATCTGACGCGCACGCGGCGGGTTGGATGCTGAGCGGTGGGGCAGGTACGGCCTGATGCGTGCGCTGGGCTGCCCCGCCGCCCGCCCACTTTGTGCAGCTTGGTGCCTAAGTGGGTGCTGCCTGAAGTTGCCAGGCAGCCTGGACCATCAAGCGCGTGCAGGGCCCCTGTTCCCTTTGCCCCTGCCGTTGCCTGATTCAGCTCTGTGCCATCCTGCACGTCTTCCACTAGCTGCTTTCCGACCACCCACAGGCCACAGCGCCTGGCGCCACCCATAAGTAGGCGTGCACCTTGGGCTTCGGTTGTCAGCTGCAGGCTGGTGACAGCTGCAGCAGGCTGCAGGCCCAGCACACAAGAGTGAGGCAGCTTTGGCATCCTCATTACATCCAGCGCAAGTGGCTATTAACTGGTTATGAGGATTGCAGTTGAGTGTGGAACAGTGGGGCTGTGGCCTTCGGGGTGGTGGCTCGTGGTGGGGTGCTGGACGTGGCAGTTCATTCAGCTGTTGTCATGCGGCAGGGAAGGTTTTGCTGGGCAACACTGGAAAAGCATTGTGCAGGTCCACCTGAGGTACTCGTGCCTGAGTAACCGAGAACCCTACTGCAAACCAGTGCAAACCTGTTTGGCGCCTTCCAGACGTGCCTGAAGGAGCCCAGCTATAGTGCGCGGTCTTCCTAACAAGCCACCAGACAAGCACCTTCAAACTGCGCCTGACACCGTACGGCAGGAGCGCCCACACGCGCTCAAGGTCGTGACATAGCGGACCTTTCGCCATTTGTGCTGTGTGGGGGATATCATGCCAGACATGCAAATAGTGACGCTCCCTTGAAGGGGCGAGGCTGACGAGGAGTCAGGCCAGTTCAGGCGTGCAGCGGCCCAAGGCACACAACAGCACCAGGCTGGATTAGGACACAGACAAACTGTAATGACAACCCTTTCCCCTCCCCCCTAGCATGCCAACTGGCAGGCAGCAAGACAGTGAACATACGGTAAGTTGTGGACCGCAGATAGCCAGGGAAGAGTCGACCGCCTTTTGGACATGATCACCCGCAACTGCCTGTACAGTTACAGTAACAGTTACAGGCCCAGTAAGGCGCGTCCGGAGAGCCAGGGGGCCATAACGACGAATAGTGAAGTTAGATAACTAGGTGACAGACGACGGGGCTCAGCGGGGCTTAAGCGGCAATCTCCACACGAGGTCAGCCGTCTAGACATAACCGTAGTCCTGTGACACCACAACTCATTCAAGTACGTGGCCAAAGCGGCTTGAGGCGCCTCGCTCATGACAGTGCCATCTCCCTATCATTTATGCGCAGAGAATGCTCAAATGTAATCCTAATGCTTTCGTAAGTAGGGCAGCCTATAACACCAATTTACGCGTCTCGTTCTAGGTGTGCGCGGTAATGCACTGCAGTATAGCATTGAGTAGTTGTGCGTGCAACGCTCGTATGGATGGTTGTGTTCTCGCGCGTTGCCGCGTTGAAAGCGCGGCGTCCTCGTCGGGATAAATGTGAGAAGCAGAGCACTCCTAAAATAGCGTAGGTAGAAAGATTAAATAGTTAATAGCTATGAACTGAACACATCAGCGCGGCGCAACCTTAGGCCGCTCGCCAAGTTGCGTTTGCCCGAGGCCATGCTGCTGCACCCGCACAGGGGGTGCTCTTTTGGCGGTCTGCAATGTCAGGCCTCAGTACCAGAGCCAAGTGCCATCGCCGACAGGGTAAGGTTCGGGTAGGGGGGTGCTGGCTGCCTTCGTTTACACTGGTGCCTCGCGTGTCGGCCTTTGATCCTCTGGCTCACGTTTCGTTTTTAATATTACAGCATGTATCCCTTGTATCGCCGCTCAGGTCTTGAACTTTTCGCCTTGCCGACGCGCCAGCAGCTTGGAGCCTTTCAACGCGCTGGAGTCCCTTTCTTCCAACCAGTCTGAACAATGTGCACTGGCATGCGAAGAGGACTCAGCGCTGCCTCCACCCAGCCCCGAAGCACCTGCCAACGCGCCATGGCAAGTGCCTCCGTTCAGTTCGCCTTCCGTGGGCTCGGCGCATACTTTCATTGCACCAGAAACTGCAGACGCAATCAGGTGCGTACACGAGGGTGCGATTGCTCTGGGGCTGGTGCGGCTTCCCCCGACGCCTGAGCACTCAAGAGTGCGAACGTACTGCTGTTGTGCATGGGTGTGTAAGCAAACGAATTCGCAATGATCATAATGTAAACTGAAAGTTACTTCGTTGTCCACAGTCGTTCAGTGCCCGGGTGGGGGTTGGGTGGAAGTGGTGGCGAAGTGGTTTTCGTGTTGCCTTCTCTACCTACTTTACAAGCGCGTAACAGACTGCCACGAGTGGACGCTTGCGGCGTGGTTCAAATTGGCAAGGCATACTACTTGGAGGGTGATCATTGCTGCGAAGTCCGACGACGTTCAAGGGCGCAAGGGAAAGGGAACCGGGATCCTCCGACGTATCGCAGATCTACGTGCTTATAGGAACACGGGATGTGGATAGTGGACGCGTGTGACGTTCGTTTCATTTCGCCTTCCGCGCCCGCCTATGTGCCGAACTTCCCTTGGCCTTCAGGAGTGAGCTGTGCAAGCAGAACGACATCATAGTTGTTCCACAACGTTCGGACGCCTTGCGCTTCACGGCGGTGGACAGGCCCCGGGTCGTCAGCTGGTGCGTATGACAGTTGGTTGATGCGTAGGGTGTTCGCGGCGAATCCGAACACTTGCGTCTGTCGGACTTAGGGCGCAGCTGCGCATGAGTACCGGTCATGCTTTCATGGCCACCGTTTTGCACTCACAGGCTCGTGGAGGTCGTCACGGCGTTGGGACTGAGCAGAGAGGCCCTGTTTGCGGCGGTCTCACTCCTGGACCGCTTCGTGGCCAGTACCGAGGTGAGCGGGCTGGCAGCTGGGCAACCAGGGAGCGGACGGGCGCATGGTAGCTGGCCAAGAACGGTGGGGCATTGCGCTGTCATGGTTGCTACATGGCGCTACAGACACGTCGTAAGCTAGTTTGAACACCATAAAGTTGCCAGCTTTTGCCTTGTGTGTTGACGAAGCGCTCTTGTCCACCCCCCGCCAGACGCTGCCACCGGAGAACGTCCTGCAGCTGCTGGCGCTGGCCTGCATCTCGCTAGCTGCAAAGCACGAGGAGGTGGGCTCAAGGTTTTCCGGGGCAGAGCTAACGATGCGAGCATAATACAGGTTTACATGTCTCATTACAATCAGCACTTGTTATACGCCGACTGCTATGGCATCACTACTCGTGCAGGTGGCCCAGTACCGTGCGGATGACTGGATTGGGCTTGCCGTCGACGCGGTCTCGGGCCAGCCGCTGTATCAGGTAAGGCGGAGGTATACCACACGCATGCTGAAAGGGTGAGGCGGTGCACTGCACGTAACCTACGCATATGGGGACCGTACTCTGTCGGGTAATGCAGTTGCAGATTCTTCGTAGATTAATGCGACGTTGCGTATCCCTTTTGGTAGGAAATGCACTGGTTACTGCTGTCTGAGAACGCGAAAGCGGGAAGTGTCCCTCACATACCGTACCCAGCCGTCAGGTCCTGGCAGCTGTCGAACCGCTTACAGTCGCTGACTCTAATCCGTGTTCGCCACTGCCCCGCGCTGCCGTTGCAGCGCGCGGACCTGCAACGCATGGAGTACCTGCTGCTGGAGACGGTGGAGTGGCGCATCCGTGTGCCCTCGGCCTTCACCTTCCTGCAGCACTTCCTGCACTGCGTCACCCACGCCCCCACGGCTGGTGTGCTGCCCAGAGACACGGCGGCAGCGCAGGAGTTCAGGCGGCAGGCCAGCTTCCTCGCGGTAGGTTGCCATTGGGCCAGAGACAGCCGCATTTCGTTCATGGGCGCAACTGGAGTCTTGGCCGGCACACAGCGCTACAAAACACACAACACTGCATTGCACACAGCGCTGCATCGCTACGCAGCGCTAAAGCCGTACTTACAGGCCCTGCAATACTACTCGTGTTGCCGCAGGAGCTGTCCTTGCTGTACGACTGCTTTCTGTCGTACGGCTACAGCACCGTGGCGGTGGCCTGCCTGGTGCTCTCGGAGTGGACCACCAAGGCAGGCGCCCCCGGAGGGTCGTCCGCGGGGGCCCAGCAGCAGCCCGCTATCTCGGCGATTGCCGCCCTGACCTCGGTCGTGGGCGTGGACGTCACCGACCTAGCCCCCAACCTGGCCCCCTGCGTGGAGGCCCTGCACCAGTTGTTCGCACAGGCTTCCAGCGCGGGTCTGCAGGACACCGAGGACTTAAGCAGCCAGCTGGGCTGCCTGGCGCCGGTGGTGTTGCGGTACATGCAGCGCGGCGGGGTGCCGTAAGTGGGCGCCCACTTCGCGCTTCAGTGGCTGACAGCAGCGATCAATCTGCGGCGGAGGGGCCGCGCTTGACAGCTGCAGAACTTCAGGAGAGGAATGGACGGACAGCGTCCGCGGAGCTTAATGTGGAATTGTGGGAGAGACGTGTGGCACCCAGTAAGGTATGCGGGGTTTGCATCCCCTTGGCCTAATGCCAAAGGGGTGCATGCTCGCCCTGGGCACATGCCCGCTATTCTTTTTCGAGCGGGATGCTGTATGTTGGCGGAGGGGAAGGAGGCGTGTGTGCAAGTTGCGCGCTCACTTGCGCGGGTATCTTGTAGTAGCGGGTGGATACCGGCAGGTGGCATTCGGGATGGCGCATGAAGGTAGCGGGTTTGCATGGAGGGACGTCACAGGCGTCCTGGCCCTTGTGACTCGCCGGCGTCATGGGCGCCAGCAGGAGGAGCGGCAGCAGCGGCAGACCCGTCCAAGGGCCTGGCAGACGGTGCTGAGAAGTGCAGTGCGGGGTTGCCATGCTGCCCTGCCGCGCTGCACCTGCCTCCTGGGGGTGCCGGACTCCCCACTACACAGCTGGACGGAAGGCTATGTCGTCGAAGCTCGCCAGCTCAATAACGCGCGTGGGTAACTTGTGTGGCTTTGTATGGCCGGGGATTTTGTGCAAATACTTTGACCTGATTTGGCGGTTGCGTATGGTGCAGGGGGAATGAAACATGTTATTTTCCGACGGAACGAGGTAGCTATCTTGGCCGTTACGGCTTTGCGGGGGCGGAGACAGTACCACAAGCGCGTCCTGTGTTCAGTGCCCGCAGGCCAGTAGTTACGCATGTCCATGTCGTCTCACGATCGTATGTGGTTTGGTGGTCTTGTGCCGCACCTCTGAAGAGGCCGGCTGAACTTCAGACAGGTTGATGTGGGCCGCGTCGGTCTTCTGTTGGCGCTGTTTGACATTCGTTGCTGCAGGGCTGCACTTGTCATGCATTCAGCTCTCAGCCATACATAGATAGGACTTGCTACGCGTGCGTATAGGCTAGGCATATGTGAATTTCGGTACGAGATAGTATAGGGACGTAGGTAGATGTGTAGGCAGTGAGCAGCAGGCGGGCGCTGCGTCGCCTTGTAGGTCGCACAGGTTGGCAGCAAGCAGTGCCCCAGGACGGCAGCATGCAGCGGCAGGCAGTAGACGGTATCTAGTGTGAGCGGTGTCGTGGCCGGATGGTCCGCGCACAATATTCAGCTGCGCGCGTATATTGTTGATCCATGCACTTCACCCTGCCTGCCCCTAATTTCTTGCGTTCGGGAAGCTATGGGCTAACGTTTCCTGTGTGGTCCTCGTTGCCCGCACGGTGTCTTGTTGTTCAAACAGCCTTCCCCAATTCAGTAGCTCGGTTTGCCACCGAACTGCCCTTGATCTCGATGGTTTGGCCGGTGCCCTTCGCATTATGCTGTTTGTAGGTGTTGTATGTTGGACAGAGTTGCACCAGTTGGCTTACGACAACACTCATCCTAGGTAGTTCCAGTCGTGTGCTCATGGTCATACCCTTTCCGCTTAGGTACGCGGTGGCCTTCCGTAAGGAATTCTTTTGCGAGTGAGTCGGCCTACATAGAAACTGGGCTGTCTCTGGGCAGAGTTCATGATGCCGTTGTCCATCATGGTGCCGCTGAGCGCTGAGCTGTGGGTTCTCAACCGCCACTGCGTAGGATTTAGCCGCACACTATTTAGGCTCGCACGTGAGAGGTGCAACACTGCTGTAGCTCAGGTGGTGTGAAATAACAGGGTCGTTATTATGTCGCTTGTTGCTACCGTTGCGTTCCTTGAGGTAGTTCCGTCTTCTGTCGGCCCCTGTGGATCGGGTGAGCGAAACTGTGAGGCTGTGTGAGCTCAAGGGGCTCCCTTCTGCGCTCTGTGAGGCTGTGTGAGCTCAAGGGGCTCCCTGCTGGATGCGGTTTCTGGACTTGAAACACGTTATTAGAGGCAGCCGGTCTTCGCTGAAGCTTAGCCTTTGGAACTTGCAGCTGGGACGGATGGGGGAAGCTATTTTGCGCCAACAGGGCTGCAGGATGTAATTGCAGTGGAACTTTTGGACCCGTACCGTTACCAAACAACCTCCTTTCAATGGGGACAGGTGACGGTGGACAAGTTTCCGTACCCGGACGTTGAAGGTCACGCAAGGTGCCGGCTGTGTGAGAGGGTTACGTGCAGCATGTTCCAGCAATACAGCGCGGGCACTGGCGGGCAAGCGCCGGGGGTTCATGACTGGACCGAGGCACAACGACGGCCTCCTGGGCCTATAGGACGAGCTGGTAGGACGCAAGTTTTAGGCAACATCCCGGCAGCACACGCAGGGAACGACTCAGCTACGGGGGAGAACCGCGATACAGACAGCACGAAGGAGCAGACCAAGGGACCCTCAGTAAGACGAGCCACAGGCAGTAAGGCAGCACGCCAAGGCAGCGAGCAGGGCAAACCACGCAGAGCGCAAGGCGCCAAGAACCAGACCAACAGAGCGTCCCAGGCGCCCGAGTACCAGCAACAGCGGCCATGCCACACGCAACAGGACACGTGTGGACACACACCAAGCAAAACTTCCAGGCCGGACAGGCACAGAGGCACGATTTTTTTTGGTCAGAGGAAGAGTTCCACACAGCCACACTAGGCCAGGGCAGGGGTGGCTTCCCCAACCCAAGCCCCAGTGGGGAACTGGGGATGCCAACGCCTTGAGCTTTACGCCGCACCAGGTCCTCTCTGCCAGGGGCAGGGCTGCAATCCGAGATCGGGCTCGAACGTCACCGGTTGCGCTAGCCTCAGCCGCCCATCCGCCACTGCCAGCACGGGAGTGTCGAGGTCTTACCTCCTCCCTTGCCATTGGGGCGCGGGATGCCCAGGGCTGCGAAAGGGCGCAGCCGTACGCAGGAGTCCGCTGCTGCCGGTGCGCACAAACGCGGACTTACTTTAAGTTGGCATATTTGGTAAGGCTGACTCGCGTGAGGGCATACCAAATAGTTGGTATAGGTGACATTGCCGTGCGTGTGCGTTCAAGAGCAACTCCGAGACCATGGGCGAGGGTTGGTCCCGCCCGCGGTTCTCCCGTACCCCACGAGCATTATGAAGCTTTATGTCATGTAGCTTCACAAAAAACTAAGCTTTGTCGCTGTGCGTAGTTACTACTTGAAACATATGAACGCGAGGCCAGCTGCCGCAGCTGGCACGAAGTGGACTGTCAAGTCCTTTCCAGCAAGACCTTTGTACTTTAACACAAGTAGCTTCATGCCAGCAAGTCCTGCCATCCGCACTTTCCGGAGGTTTACATTGACCAGGAATTGCAGGCCGGCGACGCAGTAGTGAGACAGCAGCGCTTGATATATACATTATAAATGAATGGCATATGTCATGGCACGCCCTTGCGTGGAATGGAACAGCAGTACGCTGACCTCCCCCAACAGCCTCCCGACACGGGGACGCCGCTGGAGGAGGCCCTCATACGCCTCGCCAGCCTCCAGCAACGGGTCTTCCTGTCCAGAAGACCTTGCCATGGTTCCGATCAGGTACTGCTGATGCGTGTTGGTCCTTGATGCAGCGAAACAGGTTAGGTGTTGGTCGACACAATGCTCCTGCACGCACATGCGCGCGAAGGAAAGGACGTGCTCTTGCACTGCCAACCTAATGTGCTTCGGCGCTACGGGGCTGACTTCCCGTATAACAGGTGTCACAAAAGGGTTCGAGCACCCTCCACAACTACTACAATTCAGCGTGTGAGCTCCTGGCAACGAGCGTCAGTGCAGCGGAGATTTGTGCGGCGGAGTTGCTTAGGGGCCCTACCTCTTGCCTTGCGGCTCTGGGGCCTCCTGCGGCAGACGGCTATGCTGCGGATGCCGACAAACCTCATACCCTGCTGACGGCCTGCAAATCCGTGGCAGAAAGCCGCCGGTGGCTGTGTGCGCTGGTGGCCTCCCTGCGACTGACCGACTGCCTGAAGGACGCCAAGGCGGACATGAGGCGCGTCGTATGCAGGACAGCACCTGAGGACTTGGGCATCCACGACGTGGAGGGCCAGCAGCTCCTGTCCACCGTCCAGGTATGTCACCCTTATCTATACTACCGTAGCAGGTGGCCGTATTGCGTATGCCGCAAATGTTAGGCTTTCAAGGCCCCTTGCTGATACACGCTTCCCCGTTGGTCCTCAGAGCTTCATGGAGAGCTCCAACGCCGCGGTGAAGCTCCTGCGCGACCTCCTCCTGGAGGACGCATCTGCACTGCCGCGTGCCAGAGTATCCGTGCAGGAGCTCCTGGCCCACCAGCTCCGGGCCGCCACGCAGCAGCAGGACGCCAGCCGGGTCGGGAGGGGCGGTATCGACGGCGGCAGCAGGAAGCCCAGCGTTGGCGCGACCACCGGAGGCGCTGCCAAGGCACGCTCAGGGGCTTCCTCCATTGAGCAGACGCTGGGCAGTGACGGTGGTGGCGGTGCGGGCGGTGGAAGCAGCCGCGAGCGCAGCGAGAGCTGCATTGCGCTGTCGGTGCTGGTGTACCTAGGGTGCGCGCTGGAGGGCGGAGAGAAGGTATGCGTCGCAGTTAGGGCAGGCCCGCCTCATGGGCTTGATGGTGCTACTGCTTGGGCAGTGCATGGTTGGCGGTGGATTGCACTGCAGTCCCATCAAGAGCATCCCTAAGCCGTACCGGTGTGCGTGTGCGCGACTTGCGAGCAGGCTAACGACGCCCAGCGGGAGTCCGAGGGCACGGCGGGTCCCAACGCGCCCGCGGCAAAGAGCTCCGGGGCGGCTGAGGCGCACAAGCTGATGCAGTCCTGCATGGCCGTGCTGCGCGCGACGCCGGTGGTGCCCGGCATGTGGGACGTGCCCGTGGACCTCCTCGAGCCGCTGAAGGGGCTGGACCAGCAGCCCGCCTCCCTGGACCTCCGTGTGGTGGCAACGCCCGGAGACGCTGCGGTGGTCGAGGACGGGTGAGGTCGAGGGAACAAGCAAACAGATGCGAAATGGTGTGCCCAGGGCAGTATTCAAGCTGTATTTGATGGCTTAATGCCCGCTTAGGGTGCTGACCGCTGCGGCACGCGCACATACAACATCTGGTCGCCCCGTGGCGCGCGCAGGTACACAATCAGCGCGCTGGTTGCAGCTGCGGCCCAGGACTACGGAGAGGTACGCGCCACCAACAGCCCACCCGAACTGCTCTATGTTATCGGCCTCAAGCGCATGGAAACCCCTGCACGGAGAGAGAGAGATTGCATTTAGGGCGCGTGCTGTACCGGCGTCGCTCCAAATGCCTGGACGCTTCCACACTGCCATCTTGTTGCCCGGCTGCTTCGCCGTGCAGGTGATGGAGCAGCTTCTTGCCCTGAAGCTCCGGCACGCAGGCCTTCGCGACGTGGAGGACGCTCACGCAGCTGCAGGCGGTACGCGTGCTGCCGGCGCAGCTGCTGCAGATGAGAGGCCGGCAAGGGCCGGGGCGCACCATGAGGCCCTGAGCGCGGATGCCGCTGCCGCTGCGAGCCAGTCGCTGCGGCTGCTGCAGGACTGGCAGTCAGCGCTGCTGAGTCTGGATGCATGGCGCCTGTGGCAGCAGCAGCAGCGCAAGCAGCGCGAGCGTGACAGCCAGGCGCAGGTGCACGAGGACGACCTGGAGGCAGAGGGGCAGGACCAGGGCCAGAAAACACAACCAAGGTAGCAACGGCACGTGCAAGTGTGAGCGTGCCTTGGAGTTTCGATTGCTTCGTAAAGATACGGGCAGGAGTGCGTGAATGAACGGTGTGCAGCGAATGTTGCTGACATGCTTCCTTTTGTTGTGCGCCCAGGTGTGCGTTCACCTCCGCTGAGGCAGCCGACTGCGTGCGGCTCCTGTCGTACACCAAGGGCCTGCAGAGCTTCCTCCGCGACTGCATGCCCTGGCTGGCGCCGCTGCTGCAGGCGCATGCACGCGCGCAGCTGGCGGCGCTCCTGCGGACGGCGGTGCTCCCCATGGCGCAGGGCACTCTGCTGGGGCAGCTGCTGGTGACGCCCCAGGCCTCCTACGATGCAGGCCACAGCGACAGAGGTGAGAGCAACTAGGCATCTTGGCACCTAGCCTGCAACTGCACACGCTTTGCAGCAAAACCCCAGCAGTTACGGTGCCGCGCATGTGTTTACGGTAACGACACAGGGCACGTTGCATGCGTGGCAACGGACTGCACCAACCAACAATGTCATGTTGACGCTCACCACAGGTGGCTACAGCCAGTTTACAGGCAACGCAGCAAGCACCATGGTCTCCAACGCATCAACGGCAGCCGTTGGCCAGCCGCCGGCCTCTCAGCCCGCTGTCGACTCCGCCGCGGCAAAGGACAAGGACCGCCTTGCGCTTGGCATCGGCAAGCTGTGGCGCGCCCGAGCTGCCGCCCACAAGTCCCCTACCGCAGCCGGCGACGAGCAGCAGCCCGCGGCCGGTCCAGATGAGCGCACGCCGGCCCCAGGATGCAGCTCGAACAGCACGGGCACGCCAGGGCCTGACGACTGCCAGTCCTGCGACTTCACCCCCGATCCCTTCACCCGCCTGCGGGACTGGTTCGCCAGTGACCGTGGGAACAACCCGGGCATGGGGCTGAGCCTAGAGGGACCCCTGATGCCGGTCCCGGAGGGCCACACGCCCCGCTCCAACGGCTCTGACGCCGAAGCAGCCTCTCAGGCAACCCGTAGCCTAGGCATGGATGGCCAGAAGCCGCCGTACTTGTCGGCTGACTACGGTGGCGTGCAGTCCCCAAGCAACCACTCCCTGTGCCGTGCGGCCTCCCCTGCCCCGTCGGGCCAGAGGAGCCGGCTGGCGCCGCGGGGCGGTAGCCAGGTGCAGCAAACAACGGACGACACGGATGACGGTGAAGCAGCCCTGGAGTGCAGCCTGAGCACCATCAACAGCGGCGCGGTCGGCGTCCGGACGCCATACCCAGAGCAGGACGAGCAGCAAAGCGCGTACTCTCCCCCGCACGCGGAGCAGCCCTACGCTGCCGCACCGTGGCAGCCGCCTGTCGGGCCTGCAGGCCAACCGTCAAGCAACTACCTGGCGCAGTACATGGCGGCAGAGCAGGCCAGCCAGCTGTCATGGCTGCCGGCGGCACCGCAGGATCCCTACTCCGCACAGTCCCCTTCGCCCTTCGAGCTGGAGCTGCACCACAAGCTTGCCGCAACCGACTGGGCATCCAGCACAGGCCCTGGTCCCGTGGCCGAGGGCACCATGGACGCAAGCATGGACCCGCGGCAGGCTGCAGCCCTGGCCAGGCTTACGGGCCCGGCGTCCCTCAACACCAACCCGCTCTTCCTCCATGGCTCTGTGTTCGCTCAAGTGGCGTCGGAGTCACAGGGGGGCGCGCCGCCGGACGCCAACGACCATGCGGCTGTGGGCATCTGGATGTGCAGCGAGGGCGGCACAGGGCCTGCAACCACCACCAGCAACCCGCCGGAGGAGCACGCCTACCACCAGCAGCCGCAGCCGCAGGAGGACAAGCAGGGCCTCACAGGTGATGCAGCGGAAGCCAAACGCAAGGGCCTGGGAAAGTTCAAGACAATCAAGAAGCTATTCGGCGTCAGCAAGCGCTCCTTGTCCGCCGCCGGCCAGGGAGAGGCAGCGCAGGAGGACACACGTCGCTCCCCGGGTGGCAACTTGGCGGATGTAAGGTACAGCAGCATGCCGGGGGCGTACGGCGGCCCAGGCGTCTCCATGCCTGGCGGCGGCTGGCAGGAGGCCGCGGGCGGGGATTTCGCAACTGCGTACCCGGGGGGCATGCCGCCCTTGGGGCCGGCCCCGTGGCAGGCCTCCCCGTCCAAGAGCGTGTACGCGTCGGGTCAGGGGATTGCAGATGGCTGGCACCAAGGGCCTGTGTTCGATGGCGAGCAGCTAGTGCAGACAGCTCGACAAGAGGGGGCGGTGGCGGTGGTATCGATCGGCTCGGGGCAGCAGGACACGGGGGCTGGAGAGCAAGGAGCCTGGAAGCAGTGGGCCGCTGGGGCGGACGGGGGCGACACGCGGGCCAGCGGCGGCTGGGGCAGGGCACTTCAATCCTTGGGCGGCAGGCCAATGGGCGCCTCACAAAAGGGCCCGTCCTTTGCCGCTGTGGTGCGGGCAGCAGCCGAGGCGAACGCTACCAGCAGTCGACTGAAGCTGCTTAGCCAAGCGGCGCACGTAAGTGTACTTGGGGCGGAAGCTTGGCGGTAGCGAGAGTTATACATAATTCAAGGGCTAATCAGCGCTTTTGTTAGCCGGCACCAGTGGCCACAACCTGTCGAGCTAGCCTGCCGTTTACAGTATCAAACTTGACCCCCATGTGGCATGCTTCTGGTCTGTCTCTGGTTGCAGGGGCTGCTGGCTGAGGTCGGGGTCACCTGCGACGACGCATGCGCCCAAGCTGAGGGCAACGACGTGGCGCGCCGCGCTGGCCAGGGCGTGAAAGGCGGCCGCACGCTCAAGAAGCTCATGACTTCCTTCAAGGCTATGGGCATGCGGAAGGGGTCCGGTGAGCCACTGCCCTCGCGCCCCAGATCGTACCCTAAACCCTGGGACGTCCCCAGCTTTCCGAACAACTACTTTCCTCGTTGTCCTGAAATCAAGACGTGCGTAGTCACTGGTAGGGCTACCACTCACATTGACCTTTGCTGCGCCCTCGCGTAGGCCCTGGTGACGCGCGGGACGTTGACCAGCAGGCCTACGCAGCCCCAGTACATGGTCAGGATGCAAGTACGGACGAGCCGTCCCTGTCCATGGACGGCTCGCAGCTGCGGCTCCTGCGCCGCGCCGTGGAGCTGATGGAGGAGGAGCTTGTCGCGCTGGTGGTGGTGGTGCAGAAGCTGGGCAAGGACAAGGGCGGTGAGTCCTGCCAGCGACACGCAAACCTGCTTTTTATAAGAAGAATCTCCGATGTAGAGAGCTTGCATTGAGCGCATTCCTTCAGGTTATGCAATGAGCTATCCTGACCCTGATCCTTCAGGCCCGTCGCCTTCACAGCTGCTCTCAACCGCCACCGGGCTCCAAGCCTTTCTGCGGACCACCTGGCCCCAGCTGGTGCAGCTGCTGCAGTTCGAGGAGCTTGTGTTCTCCGCTGCGGACTTCTCCAGTCTAGCGCTGCGCGACCCTGCCGCCCTGGCAGCTGCCTGCAGCCCCGCGGACACGGCCGACGCCGACCTGGGCTGCGCCCTCGCCACCGGGTCGATCCCGTGGGAGCTGGTCCGTGTCGGTGTGCTGGGCCTGGACTCGGAGCCGCCCGCGGAGGGCCAGCGCCGCACCTCCGCAGCGGGGCCACGGCTCCCCCTGGACACCGCCACCACCGTGCTGTCCCTATACAAGGACGCGTACGACTACCTGCAGGTGCGGATGCCCTAGATCTTGTCCTAAGCGCGCGTCCTTGTGCGCGAAGGATCAGCGCGTTTGGGCCTACCTGTGGGCTCTTGGCCTCGCACAGAGTGTGCCGTTGACATCGCCTGTGTACTTTTGCGCAGGGATGCGGTGAGGTGGTCGAGCCGGCGTGCCGGGAGCAGCACCAAGAGGCTCTGTGCGAGCAGGCGCGGTGGTGCATCGGCGAATTCGTCAAGCACGCATCAGCGGCTGCGTGGGCAACCTACAAGGTGTGGCGCTATTGTGTCCAATGTAGCGTTAAACGGCGCCATCTTTACGAGAGTCGTACAGCACTGTTCAGTGCCTTGCTTGTTGGTAACACACAACCCATCACGGGCATTGCTGTGCTTCGCTCCTGTCTTTGCCATGCAGGCCCATGCCATCCAGAGTGAGCTCGGAAGCCGGCTCCCACCTGCGGTTCCGGGTGTCGCTCAGAGCACTGCGATGTTCAAAGGCGTGTTCCGCCAGAACGGGCCCGAGGCGCTGGCCGGCCACAGGTGCGCCTGGCACCAGCCGCTGCTGTACGCGTGCTTGCGCGCGGGTTCTGCTAGTACCGACAACCGTATGGGTACCGACAATGACATTTCCTCATCTACACGAAATGGTACAGTCGTGTGACTTGTATGCGTTGCTGCAGGCTGCGGGCACCGGTGTGGCGTGAGCTGCAGGTCTCAGTGCTGGCGCGTGTGCGTGCCTCGGCGCAGCGGCTGGCGGCTGAGCTGCTCGGTGCAGACCTCATGGGCGTGGCAGCGGCCGAGCAGCAGGTGCGCTGGGTTGTGTCGTCACGCCCCCTGCCCACCAGGCAGTAGAGCTGCCCGTTGTCCCTCCCTCGGGACATCGATACGGTATGACAGTGTGAGTGAACTCAGCTTGCCCCCCGGTGCTCTGCAGCTTAATGTGCTGGCTGCTGCCGTGGCCAACCTGCGCCGTGACCTGCAATTGCCGCCCTGGAGCGACGTGTGGAGCCAGGCGCTGGCTGAGAAGGCGGCCGCCTCACCGACGTGCGGGGAGGCTGTCCGGTCGGCCAGCAGCGCTAGCGAACAGACGGGCGCAGCGCTGAGCAGCGAGGACATCATATCTCTGCACGTGTGCAGCCCTGCAGTTCTCAGGTCCATTGACAGCTGGTCGTACGACGTGGCAGCCATGCAGTTCCAGGCCTCCAAGCACACAGTGGTGGGTGCCTATCCGCCTGCCTGCCTTGCCCAACGCTAGCCTAGGCCCCAGACCGTGCGCAACTTGCGCTTCTGTACGGCTGGCATGAACCGGTCTGAGGCTGTATGACCTTTTTGCCGCACGGCTCTGCAGGCTTACTGGGCCTCCGTATGCGGCGCTGAAGGTGGCAGCAGCGGAAGCGCTGCAGAGGGGGCGCTGCAGGACGCCGTGGACGCGGAGCTGAAGCGCCTGGCCGAGAGGCAGCCCGGCGGCAGCGACGCCTGGGCCGGCACCGAGGGTCCCTCCCGGCGGCTCGCCTGCGCGGCGCCGCAGCGGCAGGCGTTCGGCGCGTGCCACGTGGTGGCGCTGTACGCGCTGGTGGGGCTGGAGGGCGTGGGCAGCCTGGTGGCGGAGCTGCGCCGGCATGCGGTCCGGGCCTTCACGGTGCGTGTCCGGGCGGGGGGTCCCCAAAGACGACGAAAGCAGATGCATACTGTATGGGTACGGGGACAGCGAAGGAGTATGTGCAGCATGGCAAGCGCCGTGTGCGTTGGGCCGCCTGTGCTGCGAGGTGCCGCCCCATGAGCCGCCCCAAGAAGTACTGTTCCGCGGCTGACGTGACCCTCGTGCAGGAGTCTGCCACCCTGCTGCGCACCGTACACGAGCTATACGACAGCGGGCCCGCCGGCCCTGGCGGTCCCGGGCTGCGCGGCGCTGGCGGCCCCAGCGGCTTCCTGCAGCTGCAGCAGCGGTGGCTGCGGGAGAGGCGCCACAGTGACATGCTGGTAGCCGCACACCGGGCCATGCAGGTGGGCGGGGGTGGGATTCAGCCCTGGGCTGGCAATCCGTGATGGATGCATGCCGAAGGCAAGGTATTCAGAACCTACCCGTAATACTTTGGCCATTGGTGGCGCTGCAAAGGATACAAGGCGGCGGGGAAGGGCGTGCCAAGCCGTACCCTCGAGTGATAGGTTTGCCTCTTCCTGTCGTGCAGGCAATTGGCAACGCGGTAGCGCTGGTAGGGCTGTTGGACGGAGTGCTGGCGGGCCTGTCGGCGAGCCGCGTGGCGCCGCACCTGCTGCCCCTCTTGGCGTCAGCTGTCCAGGTGAGTCTCCCGCCTCATGGTGTCCGCCCGCACTGTTCACATCATCTTATCCCGGGTCCGGTTCTCGCGGTATTAGCAACGCCTTGCCGTGCCTTGACAGCAGCATCACTCCCTCGCTGCAGGCGGACCAACAGGCGCACGCAGCCCTCCAGAGCATGTCTGCAGGTGAGCCCAGTGGCTTGTGCCCTTGTGGCGTTGTGGGCAACCACCTTCTACATCAGTATGTTTGGATCTGCTCCAGCCTGCCCTGCCTGTTCCAGCTGAGTGCACAAGATGCGCATGCCAGCCACCGACTTTGCCAATGCGATGTGGAACGTACCTTTCTTGCCCCTGGCCGTCATCCCAAGCCTCTACACGTCAACAGCACTCTGCATCCTACACACAGGCTTCTCGAGCGGAGGCGGCGCCTCTGGGTTGGTGCTAGGCAGCATCGGCAGCCCTACGAGCCTGGTCGTGCCGCCCCCGCCCCCTGGCACTGGCCTGGCGGGGCTGCTGCTGGGCTCCCCGCTGCCGCCCGGCCTGGTCACCGCAGGCTCACAGCCGCAGGCTGCCGTCGCGGCGGCGGCACTGCTGCAGGAGCGCATGGGGCAGGAGCTGCCCGCAGCGCACGGCCTGCCCGGGTGGGTCCTACACTTCGGCCCATGTAAACGACGCCGCCACTGTGCAAGTGCCACCGCTAATGAGTGCAGGAGCTCCGGCCTGTGCGACATGTCACGGCTGACAAGTCCTTCCTCCTTTGTCATGCACCTGCCTTGTTGCAGGCTCTGGAGGGCCCTGTGCCTCGCAGCGCAGCAGCTGGCGCCTAGCGCAGGCAGCAGCGGCAGCGGTGTAGGGCCCGGCAACGCCTGGGGCGCCAACGCGCCGCCTAGCGGAACGACCCGCTTGTCCGCCGCGCGCCTGTGGTGCGTGCTGCAGGTGCAACTGTGCTGCCTGACGGAGGAGGAGCAGCAGCTGCACGCCGCAAACATTGGAGACGGCGTCTACGTCGCTGCGGCAGCGCTCCTGCAGCTGGAAGCAGGGCAGGCACATGCGCCCTGCGCTGTTCTGTAAGTTATGAGCGGACAGAAACTCCCCGTCGGCATGTTAGACCTGTTACGACGCCTGTTCTTCTGGACCGTTGGAGCGATGACCAGGTCCTTACACGAGGCACTGTTTTACCGCAGGCTCAACGACACGACGGCCAACCTGCTTGGTGCTGCGGGCATGGAGCTGATGCGGGCTGCCGTGACGGCGGCTGCAACCGCCGTCGACCCCCGGGGCGTAACCCCGGTGGGGGCGGCGGCCCGGGCCGCGGTTACGGAGGCAAGCAACGCTGCTGCCGAGTCGCAGGTGCTGCAGATCCTCAAGGTGCGATGCCGTGCGGCACATCGGGGTGCCTTGGAGTCCTGAGTCTGCATGCAGCTCCCTGCCTGAGGTGCACCAGCATGCTGTCATCGGCGCTTTGCGTGTCGAACTAGGAAGCATACTTGAGGGCTTGCGCCTGCCGTCCGAGATTACAGTGTGGGGTTGCTGAGCACGGCGCTCCCTGCTGCGGGCGGCCTTGGTGGTCTGCAGGCGTGGGTCGTGCGCGCCGAGTACGTGCGGGCCAAGTGGGACGTGGCGGTTCAGCAGACGGCGACTGCAGGCAGGGCCGCACCCAAGCTTGCTGTTGGTGAGTCGGGGCTGCGGCATCAAAACTATTCGCACGAGATGCCACCATCGACGCATATTGGCGCGTCTCCTGGCTTACTTAATTCTTGGCGACTAGCACAACCGTGAAGCAGGTGCTGCCGTCTCATTTCATGGAGTGCAAGACACACCGGTCTTTCCGACCCCTGCCGCAGAGCGCGAGCGTGCCGGGCCCGGCGGCAGCCTAGTGGAGCCTGCCCCGCTGACGTGCCGCAGCGGGGCCCCCTGGGGCATCCTGGCGCAGCAGGCCGCTGCGGCGGGCTCGTCCATGGCGGCGTGGGCTGCCTGCGTGGCCACCGCTGGTGCCCCACCTGCAGCGGGTGGAGGGCACGGGGGAGCGCCGCAGCCCCTTGCCCCGTCCGCGCCGCCGCCGCCGCCCCAGCTGCAGCTACCACCCCATGCCTTACAGCAGCAGCAGCAGGCGGCAGCTGCCCGGGGTGCAGCCTCCTCTCTCGCCGGCGGGGTAAGGCCACACATTGCTCTGGGCCCGTAGGTATCCAGCCATTCCTGACCGTGCATGTGCTGTGTCCTGTAGACCCACGCCCAAGATCCAAGCAAGTAGTTATAATTACCGGCTACCAACCCCTTGCACGCGTCCCCTCCCGCAGGACCGCTCATCGGCCCCCAACCTGGCGCGCTATTCGACGGGCCCCCAGCCCACGGGCGTGTCCGCGGAGCGAGCACCCGGCCAATCAGCTGCAGGCTACAGCGCCGACCCGCGCGCCATGAGCGGAGCCGGCTACTCCTCCGTCGTGCTGCCTGACTCGAACCGCATGGGACCCCAACCCTGGGGCGCTATTAGCTCAGGACCTGGGGGCCCAACCTCGCAGCCTGGTTCCACCATGGGCGCTCAGCAATACGCTATGCCCCAGCGCGGTGCGTACACCGGAGGTGGCATTGGGTCAGCTACCGTGGAGCCCAACAGCGTGTCGGGCCTGATCCCTGGGCCCTTCGGCGGCGCGCCGGCGGGCGCACCCCCCGCCCTGCACCGCACGCAGTCACACTCCGTGGCTGCGATGAGGGAGGCGGGAGCGAGGCTGCAGGGCATGCCGTCAAGCGGTGGTGATGGGAGGGCCTCCCGAGGGCCTGCGGGGGACTCCTGGGGTGGGGCAGCGGGAACCGTGCCGCCGGCTGTGTACAGGGAGGGCGGCAGCCCCCGGGCTTTCATGACGGTGCCCCAGCAGGGCGTGATGGGGTCCACGGTGGCTGAGTGGTAGAGGCGGCCGTTGCAGGTGCGTTTGGAACGCGTGGGCAGACGGTGCCCTTAGTAAGTGTAGCCTCGGCGGAGTGGCAGGCATAACGGAACCGGTGTTGCTTAGCTCGCATTCAGGAGATCTGTCAGCAGAAGGGCGGCACTCTCCGCTTCTGCGCCCACATATTTGGGTCGTCCTCTTGGGGCCGGGCTGCACTTGGTGAGGTTAACTGATGTGTGCATGATTGAGTTGTGCAACTACTGGGCTCACGTGGGCAGCCCAGGGCACCTTAAGGCGCGGGCTTTCCGCACAGTGTAGGTACTTGCAAGAACAGGTGCAAGGCATACATACTACATAAATACAGCAGTTTTCCGGCATGTAGACGCCTTGTAGCAACGTGCTGTTAAGACATTAAGCGGCCTTGCTTCCTTGACGATGGGAGGGCAGGGAGGCCCGACGTCTCCACTCCGGCCTGTGTGAGTGGCTGGCGGTCTTACAACAGAGGCATACGGTACACGCCGTCACGCCCGTAGCACACAGCGCACCAACAAGTGCACCACAAGGCCTAGGAAATTACAATACATGTAATGAATACCGGTAGTCTGAGCAACGGACCTCAGCTGGATCGTGGTGTCTAAAATAAAAGCGCGCTCCACCTCATCCTGCCTCTTCCCACAAAGGCGAACAGCGTGTGCAACACTACCCTGCACTACCCTATAAGGTCGCAGCTCACTAACCTGTACACAAACAGCACACAGAAACAGAGAATGAATGCAGAAGCTAGCAGGCCACTTCTATGCAAACTCCTTCAATAACGAAGGTGGTCCGCAGACCAACCCGTGTTCCTTAGTACATGTGAATGCACTCGGCTGCACTCACTACGGTACAAACGCTACTTGGCGCACCGTCTGTTTCCATCCGTGTGCACCTCTCTTAAAGCTGCGAAACCACAGCCCACCACGCAACAGCATGCCTGGCGGGGGGTCCCTGCCTGGATACATGCACGTGTACCGTATCCCCTAAAGAATAGTAATCATGTACGAGCCTTCATGGTCTAGCTGTAAGGACCACACCCCAACAGCGCTCCCCCTTCTCATTTGCATGAGCTCGTACGCGGCGCCCATGCTTCAGCGCCTCCACAGACTGGCCCACTTCCCCAGCGGTTGCAGCGTCAGCACCCCCAGCGCCCTCAGCAGCGTCCGGCCGCTGCCTGCACTGCTCTCCACAGCCCCCACGCCATCGCGCTCCACGCCAGCGTCGCACTCTCGCCCGCAGACCCCCAGCCCCTCCACTCCCCCCTCCGCCCCGCCCTCCTGCTCAGCCCGCTCCACCACCTCCACCACGCGGTGCTCCGAAAGCATGCGGAGCGTCGATGTCCCGCCCCGCTGCAACCCTGCGCCCATCTCGACCCCTGCACTTGCTTCAACGCTCGCCGTAACCCTTCCAGTGCCACCCACATCCGCTGGCAGCTTTTCCTCCCCAGCCCGTGCCGCCGCGCCCGCCCCCGAGGTAACGCCTGCAGCGGCGCCGTGCAGCCTGCTCGGCGGCCCGCCGAGCTGCTCCACCAGCTCCATGTCGTCCCTCGCGCCGCACCTCCTGAGCACGTCGCACACCTCCTTGTTGCACCACATCCTGGCCAGCAGCAGCAGCAGCGGCCCGCGCGTGCCGTACAGGTGCACGTGTGCGCCGGCACGGCACAGCAGCACCCACACCACGTGGGCGTGTCCGCACACGACGGCGCGGATCAGCGCCTCGCCGTTCTGGAAGCCCGCGGCGCGTGCGCCCGCACCCACCAGCACCTCGACCACCTCACGGTTACCCGCCTCCGCTGCTGCCACCAGCGCTGAATCCAGCACACGCTGCTGCTGCAGCTGTGGCCGCATGGTGAGCAGCTCCCGTGCAACTGCCGCGTCGCCCGCAAAGTTGAGCGCAGAGATGCAGGGCGGCGGCATGGGCGGCATGCGCTCCGGGGAGGTGCGGGAGGTGCTGGCGGCCGCGGAGGTGCGTGAAGGTGACAGGGCAGGGGAGGCGAGCATGGGCATGGCGGACGCGCGGCCGTCGAACGAGTACCGACGCCGGGTGGTAACCGAGGCGGCAGCGGAGGAGGAGGTCGAGGAGGAGGACGGCTCAGAGGAGCCCTCAGCGGGAGGGCAAGTCGGGCGGGAGCAAAACACTGTCGCGCCCCAGTTGAGCAGCATGCGGACGGACTCCTTGTCGGCCGCACGGCAGGCGACCGAGAGGGGGCCCATGTCACGGCGCGCCCCGTCGGGGTGCCAGCCGGCGATCAGGAGCGCCTCCACCAGGGCCGGGCAGCCCTGGCCCGCCGCAACGTCCAGCAGGCCCGCCAGCTCAGGGCAACCCGCCGCCGACATGCGTACGGCAGCCATGTACGACAGCACGTCAATGACGATCGTGGTACGGCATGAAAGCACGGCGGCCTGCAGCGCGAAGACCAGGTGCGGCTGGGCCTCGAGGCGGGCGGTGAGGCCGGCGGCGCTGCAGCTGTTGGGGGGGCTCCAGAGGCAGGGGTAGCTGTCCACGTGTGAGTCAGCGTCGGAGGTTGCGGAACGGGCGGCGGCAGACGCCACGGTGGCGAAGCAGCCGAGGTGGAGGGCGATGCGCGCGACTGTGGTGTGGCCGCAGTGGGCTGCACCACGCAGGAGGCTGCCAGCCGCGGAGTGCACGTCTGCGCCGCGGCGCTGGAGCTCCTGTGGAGGGGACGGGCGAGGACGGGCAGGGGTGCCGTGCTTGGATGCGACTACGGTACGGTACATGAGCGTGCTGCAGTGTTGACAGACATAATGAGGGCAGCGATCGGCAGTCTGGTGCTGTCAGGCCTGATTGGTGCTGTCGGATGTACATGGATACTCCAGGTAACCAAAACACCAGGTAGTGTGAAGTAGGTGTGCACATAAGGGTTGCGGACAGGGCGGCGCACACCTGGATCACTTGCGCAATGCTCGAGTCATCAGGCTTATCCAGGGGCAGCACCCATCGGCCCGTGTGGGGCCGTACGCCGTACACCAGGTGTGCGGCGTGCTGTGGGCCGTACTCTGCGAGCAGCGCAACTGCCGCCAGCTGGGGCGAGGTGCGCAGGAGGGACGCCGCGTCGTGGAGGGGCCTGCGGGTGTGGGAACGGACACAGCTTGCGTTTTCAACATGGTGCGAAGAAGTGAGCAGCTTTGCTTGCATCGGCAGCAAGCTACGGCGTATCGACAGTTGCGCGATGTTTTCGCGTCTCTTAGTGGCGAAAAGGAGCTTGCACGCCAGGTGGGAAACGCACGTGCTTCTCGGGCCTGGGACTAACCGTTGTGCGTATATATACCTTACCGGGACGAGCAGGCAGCAGCGGCGATGCCCGAAACTCCCGACCAGGCGAGAACATACTGCCACAGCTGGACGTCTAGGGGCTGCTGGACTTCAAGGGGCCTCGTCACCGCGCTCCACGCCGGGGCCGCTGCCGGGAACTGAGTCTGTTGGGTCACCTGCTGAGCGCCGGCAGTAATTTCATCCTCAACAATAGGCACCTCGATAAGCCCATAGCTAGACCAAAAGCGGGGCAGAACTCCACACGACGCAAACTGCTCGCTGGAAACGTCGTCATGTTCAGCGGACATTCCGCTTAGCTGCGGGTGTCCTTAAACACTGCTGCGCGCAAGGGCAGGTCTACCTCTCAGGTGCAACAACTTAAGTATATGGAAACGACAACTCCATTATGTCGGTTACGGCATGAGCGCGTTTTTCGTAGTTGTCCGTCAGGGGTGCTGCGCACGACGGACCTCGCCTGCGAGCTCCTGTGAGTTAAACTGGCTCAGAATCTGAAGGCAGTGCTGTGTAAGTCGTCACCAATAGCACTAGCAGTTTTTCAGCAGCTGCAGAGCACACGGTAACGCGTAACGATTTGTGAGAGTGGTTGGAAACGTACACCGGCCGGTACTCGGCAGTGCATCGCGAGGCATCCTCATACGAGCTTGGGGTCGCCCAGCTATCAAGTCATTGAAGAAAACACACGAAGGTACCGTTGTGATCCGTCAATTCTTGGACGGAGATCCTGTAAGGGACGTGCATGCCATTCGCGACTGTCACAGTCAGTCACGGTCAGGAGAGGGTAGGGAGTCCTGTGTTCCAAAGCTGGGACCGCACCTGGGACTCGTGCCAACAGAACTAGACGTGCAGCAGCCCTGGAGATCATCAAGGGCAGGTGACAGCTGACAGCAGGCACGTGGTGCAATGTTGCCTGTGGGTTACACGGACGTACACGTGGAAGGGTCCGTGCCGCTTTAGTGCATGCATCCACACAAGCGGGTCCAGGGAAACGGGTTCGCTGATATTGCAGCAGCTCATCAGAGTACCGGCACGGTAACAAACTCCTTCCTGCCATGCTGCAAGAACTCACTTGTGGCTCGGAAGGGCCTAAGCGGCATATACATGCAGCAGGCTGCAGCAGTCTCTCGCCCTGCACAGCAGGGCGCTTGTGTGCAGCTGTGTATATACGGCATCTGGTGCTGAGTGTGAGTGCAAATGGCGCTGGACATGCTGAGGCCCAGGGATCATTACCGAAGCCCCCCGTCCCGCCCTGCGCCCTCGTATGCGTCCGTAGGTCACAGGAAAAAACCCTGCTGCAACCTCCTTTGCCAGGTCCCGAAATCCATGCATGCAACGAGCCCAACGACCTATGCATGTGCCACGGGCTAATTGATCTAATTAGGAATCCAAATTAGGCATGAGGCTAGGCAGTTGGTTAGGGGGTGCCTTCCGCTGGGGTTCTTTCTCTGGGCGCGGGTTGGGGTCGACGTAGCGGTAGCAGGGCTGGTAGCCCCACTCTTTGCTTCTCTGTGCGGCCTTAGCCCACATAGCCCGGCAGCCAGGAGTTTGAGCGTGCCGAGTTACTGTGCTTGGTGCTCGTGCTGCAGTGCGCTGTACGGCCGTTGGCCGGTGGTGGTGTGTGGCAGGGCCTGGCGGGCATTGTTGGCCCCCCGCCTGCCTCACCTCCTTGGTCATCAGGGGTCATCAGTCCTCTAGTGTCGCATTCCTGCCCGTCTGACCTTGCAAGTCTGTTGTCGCCTCTCGTCAGGGAGGGAGTTGCGTGCCATCTGGTGCCGGTAGCTGCCTAGTTCGCTCGTTGGGGCCCTTGTGTGCGGGGCGGGGGGACGCAGAGCGTTGGATCAGATCCAGCCAAAGTAGCTGATCGTCCATACCTTCCCCTGCCAAGAGGCGTGGCATACGGCACAGTCCTCCTGTGCATGGGCTGTCTACCTGTCTTGGATAGGGCCAAGCGCTCAAGTCCCTCCATGAGCTGGGGGAGGGCTCCGTGTTTTGGGCTCCTGGGCTCCAGAACCAAGAGGGATGATACTTGAGACACCAGGCACTGTTAAAACTTCACATCTCTTTTATCATGCGTATCCCTTGCGACTAAACATAACCCACTTTCCTGTCCGTTTACTTACAGAAAGCGCGGGAAGCTCGCAAGGCATGTCGGCCTCGTCAGTAGAAGCCCAAATTGCTGCGATAGTTGTTGATCAAAATCGGCCCTTTGGGCTACAACAACTAGTTGACCTAGGGGCAACAAAGGGCCTGAAGAAGGCGCAGGTCACGAAAGCTGTTGACGCGCTCGCAGCAGATGGGAGAATAATAGCAAAGGTAAGACCTCTCAAAGACTTCATCGTTAGCGCTGGGGCCAGTCCAAAAGGCAAACAAGACAGCGTACGTGCTGGGCATGCTGGGCCCACACGTGCGGTTAGTGTGTGCCGCTTTGCTGCGTTGCCGTCTGCTGAAAAACCCCAATCAACACCTTGCAGGAGTTCGGCAAGACAAAACTGTTCTTGCCGCCCCAAGCGGGGTTGAAGGTGTTATCTAAAGAGGTGGGGCCAGTGGGTCTGCTGCCATAGCCAGCAGCTCACGACTACTCCTTGCACAAGCACCAGGAGGAAACCGCTAGCACAAGCGTCCATCCGCGCGGACTGCTTGATACACACCTACCGCAACATGCTGCTGACTGTTCTGATCTGCGCCACGGCAGGAGTACGACGGTCGCAAGGCCCTGGTGGCGCAGCTGCAGGAGCAGTGCCAGAAGGAGAACGCCGAGTGCCGGCGGCTAGAAGGAGGTGTGCCACGTGTCCCGCTGCATCCGGGGAGCCTGCTGTGCAGTTTACACCAGACAAAAAACACAACACGCTGTGCAGTAGCGTTTGCACGTCAGCTGCCGTGTGGGGCAGGGCAAGGGCGGGGCGGGGCGGGGCGGGGCAGGGCAGGCACAATGGGTACGGGCGCGCGGGCGCTTGGGAGCAGGCTGGTATGATACCACGCCTTTCTGCAGACCAGCATGATAAGCCGAAGGCAAGGAGTTGTTGCAGCTTCTATCGACGTGCACATCGTGCTTCTTGCTGTGCGTACCAGTGTATGCCCTCCGCCAGCACGCTGCCAGTCAATTGGCGTTGCGAGTGCTCACCGGCATGCCGGTAACCCCCTGCGCCATGCCTTTTCCCAGAGCTGAACCAGCTGCGGAGCACGCTCTCAGAAGAGGAGATCGAGCGGCAAACAGCAGAGCTCACCAAGAAGGTGAGGGAGGTGGTGAAGCCAGGGAACTCTGTAGCCAGGGAACTCTGTGCACTTCGCCGGCGTCAGTCAAACGGGTTCAAAAAGTGCTGACAACCAAGGAGGGACCTTTCCTAATTCTAACACCGACCCCTTTGACCACCAAGCCGCGTGTCTTAGTTGTACGCCGTGGCCGCACCGCACCAGTACGTATGTGGTGCGCACGCAGGTTGTCACTAGTGCCTCAACACGCTCTGCAGCTTGGCAACCCTCCGCGTGCCACTGCTGTGCCGCATTACCCGCCCGTCGCTGCACGCTATGCTGTGCTACAGCATCAAGTCAAACCCCTTGCGGCATGGCCGCACAACTGGTACCCGTACGCCCACTAGGTATTCCCTGCATCATACGTGAACTGCCGGCAACATGGCATGTGAGCTGCAACGCGTGTGCCCCACCACGGTATCGTGTTCGTGCAGTTGGCGGTGGACGAAGAGAAGCTCAAGGCGCTGCAGGCGGGGGCCATCCTCATCACGCCGGAGGTAAGCGCTTGCGGCCCACCTCCTGTACAAACGTAGCTGTCTGATAACCGGTTTTTCGAAATTCGGTACGAGGGGTGGTGAAGGCCTTGGGGGCCCGGGGAAGGGGTGTGGCACGAGGGGGCCCTGGCAAGCGTGCCGAGGCCCAAAGTCCATGCAAGGAGGGCAACCGGGTGGCAGCAGTAGGGCAGCTCCTTTGGACTTGCATGCAGCATCGTCATTCTGCAGGCCCGTTGAACCACGGTTTGGTGGCGTGCGGGCACCTGGTGCACCACAGGGGCTGCTGTGCCCACGGCGCAACAGGTTTTGGGAAACGGCAAACTGCCGATGCCCAACAGTGATCACACTGGCGCATCTCGCCTGCTTTGGAGTGACCGCCATTGACCGCCGGCTCTGTGCACATGCATCCGCTGTATGTTGCCGAACGGCATTGCCTGCTGCTTCTCTCCCCCAGGAACGGCAAGCGGTGGAGAAGCAGCTTGCTGGCCACCTGGAGTTCTGGCGCAAGCGGCGCAGCATGTTTAAGGCGGTGTGGGGCGCCATCAGCGAGGGGCTGGACGGCAAGCAGAGCGAGCTGTTCGAGGAGATTGGCATCGAGACGGACGAGGCGGTGGGGGCGGACATGGGCGTGGCGGAGCAGCTCATGCCCAAAAAGCGGAGGTTCTAGGGGCGGGGCAGGGGAGGGGAGGTGCTCGGGGTTTGGTAAGGGGATGGGTAGGCGCCGGTTGGCTGATGGTGGGGTGGTAGGGGCGCGTGTGGGATGCATGGGTGGGTAGCTAGGGCAAGGCTGCGGGGGCGGGCGCCTAGGGGAACGCTGGGCCGTGTATGAGCAAGGGCAGAGCGCCAGGACGGGCAGCATGCACCGGGTCGTCTGGAGGGCTACCCGGGCGCCAAAGCATGGAAGACCGGTAGCAACAGAAGAAACTGGGAACTCGGCGCGATGGGGTGCGGTGTGATTCGGTGCATGGAACATGCGCAGATGATGGGAAATGGAGTCGCAGCGTGATGCAGGCAAGGCGGGTGCAGCAGCCAGCAGGCGACCCAGAAGCTTCCCTGCGTTGTGGTGGCGCACCCTGGCGCACCTGTTGCACCTGGTTGGTCTGGGTGCGTGTACAGGGGGTGCTGTAGCGAGGTGCTGGACCAGCCTGGATGAGCCAGGCACAGGTCGGCATAGGTCGGCTTGTGCCAATGCTTGTAACGGTGCTGTGCATCTCGTCTTGCCGTAGATGAGCCGTTCGAGAGCGTACCGTATGCTGTTGCCAGGTCAGCTGACGGGCCGGGGGTGCGGGGGGCCGTGCAGCACACCCCGCTTCGTAGTATCAGGTGGGAGGTGGTACTACGGCCGTGTGCGTGGCGCCCTGTGCTGCATGCGTACGTGAGCAATGCAAGCCAAAGAAGCCACCGAGCAGGCAAAGCCCCCGGAGCTTGGTGTGATGGTGTCACGCATGGGCGCCAAGCAAATGCCGGAGTGCGTGCGTGGGCCTTGTCCCTCGTGGCGAGACGGGGTGGTGATGAACAAGCTAGCGGAGTTACTGTCGAAGGTTTGCCCGAGACGAAGTCAGACTCTTGGCATCTAGTTCGGCGGCCCTACAGCCCCCGGCTCGTACATGGGTCGTTGTGCTTGCGGAGGGAAAAACCCTCGCCGTGCGACACTGACCGATGACGGACGCAGCCCTTTTAAGCTTTACATTCAATAAGTTAGCATAAACATCTCAGCAGGCACAACCGTGCGGTACTACCGTTGTGTTCTTCACTCTTCTGTGGGCGCCAGCAGTACCATAAGCATCAGGTGGCAATGCCAGGGTCACCCCAACACGCTGCGGCCAGGCGCTCACAATGCACCAAGCCAAGCCTACAAGCCACCAGCAACGTCAATACAGTATGTTGACAAGAGGTGCATGAATGGGCAAACCCCTGTCAGACTGCGGCGTGCCCGTAATGTGGAACATAAGCAATAAAACACTGTGGGGCATCCCACATTCCACATAACGCCGCTATATTGCCCCGACGAGCGCACATGCAAAAACTACATGACAGTGGAACCTTGGCCAAGCAACTTGACCTGTACCGTCGCTGTCATACGTCACGTCACATGCTCTGGTGCTACACGACACCCTGACTGTTCCGAACGTCATCAGTCAAACGAGACTCGGACACGTAGCCTAATGAACAACGACGCCGCAGCATTGATCGGTACAGTTTTGGCTAACATGACAGTTCCACACACAGCAGCATTAGGCTATGCGCGTCAACCAAAGACCATCAGGTCCCTGCAGAGGGGCAGCCACATCGCGTATGGCCGGATGGGAGCTGCTCTATTCCTGTAACGTATGCAGTACACCTCCCGGCAGCTAACACGTTGCACGCCGCAAGCACGGCGGTGGCAGCCAACCGGCCCACAGCAAACGGGGATAACCACAGGCCAGCGACAACAATTTACCGCCCCTCGCATGCATTTTGTTTCCCATGGCAGGGCAGCGCAGACTCAGTCCTCTCTACCAAACCACTTGGTCGCAGCACGGCAGCAGCGTGTTTCAATACCTGCACCAAACGGCAACAATCCTAGGACGGCGCCCTACCAAACCCGACGGCGCCTCTCTGCAGCTGGCCGCGATACCAGGACCGGCACAGCGCGTGTGCATTGGCTGTCGCTTGGCGTTAGGCAACGTCAACCGACACGCCCAGCGCCCCGAGCTGCCTCACACACTTGCGCACGTCACAACGAGGTGCATATGCGCTCCGCAAAGGGTGCTGCGCCGCTGCGCCTCGACGCACGCCTCGCGCGCGTGCAGACCCTGCACGCAAAACCACCGCATGCGAAGCCCTCAGCACACAGCAGCGAAAAGTAGGCCGGCAGTGTAAAAATGACGCAATAAGAGGCCCTGGAGACCGAAAGAAAGGGAGGAGGGCCAGCTGGGCCTACCAGAAGCGGGAGGGCTACCGAAAACGGGCAGGCACTGGCCCTGCTGCTCGTAGCTGAGAACGCAAGCACGGTATGGCCTGCGTTGCTTACCTTACGAAGCGGCAGAAGGGCGGGCGTGCGACCAGCTGTGGCGGACAGCTCCACGCAGCCCGATGCCTCGGAGAGTGTGCCGGACACCGACACGCGCTGAAGCTGTTCCTGCCACCACCAGCACGACCAGCGCCTTGAGCGAAAAGAGCTCCACAGCACCGCCTGGACATGGCTCCCAAGTGCTGTTCGACACGCAAGCTGCTGGCTGCAGAGCAGCCGGCTAGCCGTTGTACGGCAGGCGGCCCCGCAACCTGCACGCCCTCGTCCTCGACCTGCCCCTTCCCCAAACCCTGCTGGCCGCCTGCCGCCCGAAGCCTACCCCAACTGCAGTGCTTTGCACCAATGAGCTGACACCGCTGCAGCTGCAGCATGCTCATCCGTTGCCGACGCCGCGTCGACCCGCCCCACCCTACCCCGTGCTGCTGCCCGCTCCTGGACTCCGCCTGCTGCCACCGGCTTGCAGGGGGCCCGTTCCCCGTGTACAGCCTGCGGGGTGGCACTGAGCGCTGCCACGGCTTCAGTGCGCAGGTCCACTGCTACCGCCAGGCGTCCTGCGGGCCAGCCTCCAAGCCGGCTGCTGCTCCACGGCGCTGGCCGAGACCTTAGGCCGAACGCCGAGCCCTGGTTGTCAATGCACAACGTCACGCGTCCATACGCGCGGCGTACAACCCCAAACACAACGACTCGGGGTACGCGCGCCCCGGGCCCCAACCCAAACCCACAACAACGCCTCGTTCGTTGCACGCACATGCTGCCGCTCCGCTGTATGGGCGTCCACATGTGGGACGCCGTATGTTATACAGGTTGGTCCTCCACCGCACATCAATGAAATAAAGAATGAAGCCCAGGGCCGCTGGGTCACAGCGCCCCGCAATTCGTGTCCGCCTCCCCCACGCGCCGCTGCCCAGTAGCTGCCCGACCCCGCGTCGCCTTGCTGCTTCCGCCGCCGCCGCTGCTGCTGCTGCCGCCACGATGGCACGGACTGCAAGGCGCTCGCAAGGCTCGGGCAGCTACCGCAGCCGTTAGCTCATGTCCCTGTGCAGCCCGAGGTTGGCGCCCAGCACGGTGCGCACGTCGGGCGCGTGCTCCAGCTCGTTGAGCACGGGCAGCAGCTCCAGCAGCTCCTGGTCGTCCATGTTGTCGATGAAGGTGCTGATGGGCACCGCGTTGGCGGGCTGGAACACGTACGAGTGCGGCGAGTTGTCCACGATGATGGTCTGCGACAGGTCGCGGCCCAGGCAGGACAGGTCCTTGACGTAGTTGCCCTCGTACGGGAAGCACGACTCGCGGAACAGGCGCCACCGCACCAGCCGCTGCTTGTCGAGCAGGTCCAGCAGGGGGTCCGCGTACTTGGCGAGGCTGGCGGTGAAGACGACCACTGCGTGCGCGGGGTAGGGCGGGGGCGGGGGCGGAGCAGGGGGCGTGAGCAGCCAGCAAGGGATTGCTCCGGCAGGGCGTGTCAAGGAGTATCAGTTGCCTCTTCCATGGGGTAAGAGGCAGTGGGGTCGTTCCCAAGAACCACGGGCCTAACCCAGTAGCAGAAACCGTTGGGAGGTGGGTGTTGGGAACGAGGAGACTAAGGCGGGCGCACAGCGCATGCCGGGCTACCTGGGCCTCGCCACAATGCGAATGGACAGAGCACGGCCCACGTGGGCTCACCCTCGAATCGTATCCCAACGCTGTCCATGAAGTGGTCGCACCACGGCCGTTTAAGCACGTACACGTCCACCAGCTTGCCGTCCACCTCCACCGGCAGGATGTAGTCTGCAGAGAGACCACGGCACATCACGTCATCACCCAGAGATGCATGGGAACGTTCAGATGTCATGCATCGACTCATTACACGCGCGATACACCCAGCCATGTGTCGGGATGCCATAAAGCGTGGGACGTGCGTGTCCCACTCTGTCGGTACATGGACGCCGCGGTGCTAGGAACGCCATGCCTCCATGACATCTACTTCAGCGATGCGATGGAGTGTAGGAATAGGACGGGCAACTGGCCCCTTAACAAACTCTGGGCTCGGCTCAGTCCCTTTCGGAACCAACCTGATCTATGCCGTTAATCCAGTCTAGAGAAACACGGCGGCTACTTCTTGGTGAGGGCCCATTGAGTTAGCAAGTGAACTCCGGCACTGAGCAACCGCACCTGGGTTGGGGATGGGCTTGAAGGAGGAGTGTACAAGCGTTTCGTCGAGGTCCAACACTAAGGTCTTCTTATTTAAGTCGTCTGAGTGCTTCGGCCCTATAAGCACTGCTCGGTGGACCCGCGGAGGCTGGGGAGGCACGCCAAAGCGCCCTGCGAAGCCTTCACCCTCATGCGGCCGGAAGTAACCTTGACTTTGAGGAGCGAAGCAGCACAGGAGCGACCGCACGCGCTTTCGCCAACCTCCCGCTTTGCTTGTGCTGGCTGCATGTTGCGCTGCCACCCGAAACGGTGTTGGTCGGTGTACGTGATTTGCAGATGTAACCTGCGTAATGACGCTGCTGACGTCCACCTGGCTGGGCTTCGCAGCTTCCTGTTTCGTCGTGTCCGTGCTGCTAGACTCCTCGGCTGGCGGGAGCTCGACCAACGGCTTTGCCAGAATGTTGTCATCGTTCGAGCTACTCGAGGGCAACATTTGAGGCTGGGGCTGCCCCCCAACAAGGGGCGCTCCTGAAGCCTGTTACGTCCTTTGTCTGTGCAGGCAAACTTTCTGTGGGAATGGGTAAAGCACGCCGCGTCGTTTTGGTTGAACGCACTAATCTGTGTCATATATCTGAAGCAAGCCTCGTAAAGAGTAAAACCCCTTCCGCCTTCGACACGAAATTGCACTGTCATCAATCGCCATTCGCCGAACGGGCATACGCCATGCTGGCACCACCGGTAACAATAAACTACAAGAGTATAATGTTTTTGCCGCTCACTTGTAAGCAGTTGAGACCGCACCGTTAAGACCCTCATTTACTGAGAGTCGGAGACGGGAAAACAGGCTCACAGCCAGTCTAGGACTTTGCCAACCCCAATGAATCGTAGCTTATAATCTGTTGATCATATGGAATTCGTTAGCCCTGAGGGCCTGCGCATAGATGGCCGCAGACCCCGAGAGCTGCGCCGCATAAGCTGTCAATTAGACGTGCTCACTAATGCTGATGGCTCCGCTATCTTTGAGATGGGAAACACCAAGGTATACGAAATTGCAATTACAGGCAGCCACACACGCAGAAAACACCCCATTTCCTGCCCCTCCAGGCCACGCCCCCCACACACACGAGCCCTAGGGACTAACTGCATTGTAGTCCGCCAGTCACAGCCAGATTACTCGCCCCAGGCAGCTATGTGCGCCTCTCGCTTGCTCTGCCACCCCACCTCAGTGTCAGTATTCAGACAGTAGGGTCACCCACGGCATGCTGCCTGCCCACCAGGTGCTTGCGGCCGTGTTTGGGCCGCACGAGGTGCACAAGCGCGGGGAGCTGCAGGAGGACCGGGCCATTGTGAAGTGCGAATACGCCATGGCCACCTTCAGCACGGGTGGGGCGCGGCATCGGCTGGCAGCGGCGGGCTAAGGGAAGGGGGAGCAGTGGGGACAAGGTGTAGCCACCAGTGAGGGTTGTGGGTGAAGCGGTGGAGTTGTGATCGTCAAGGGAGAGTGTCGAACGGGAAGTCATGGAACAGCTGCTGGTGGCATGACCCAGTTGGTCAACCTGTCCCGTGTGCCTGTGCGTGTGGGGCGGAGCTCCCCGCGTTCCCATGTGGCCGATGCAGCGGCCAGACCGGGGCATCCTCAGGAGGAGATGAGAGTGTTGCGGCTGGACACGGAACCCAGGGACTTCGCTGTGGACAGGGGTGCAGGATCCCTTGTGCTGTGAGGGGCCATGGGCTGCATCCCCGCGCCACAGGATCGACACACTTACCCCCGCAGCATACACGTGGCCATCGCATTACCGCACCGGTGCTCTCTGTGTGCCATGACCCGTTCAGGGGAGCGGCGGCGGCGCGGCAAGGGCGACCGGCGCTCCACGGAGCTGTCCCGCGTCATCCGCAACACGCTGGAGCAGGCGGTCATGGTGGAGCTCATGCCGCGCAGCCAGATAGACGTGTACGTGCAGGTGCGAGCGGGGCTGGGCGGAGCAGGGAGGGGCAGAGTCGGGCAGAGCGGACTGATGCAGAGCGGAGCGGAGTGGGACGGGCGTTGCGGCTCTGGCAGGCGGCAGGGCGGAGAGGTCCACTGTCCCGCGGTCATGTCGGTCAGCATGCCGTCGGGCCTTAGCGGGGTAATCAGGCGCACGACGGCTGGATGCTACCCCACCATCAACGGTACTAAGGTAGTGCCCAGCACCAGCTTTGGCATCGGCCCCCAGCTCCTTTTTCCCACCAGCCCCGCGCCTTCCTCCACTCCCTCCCTTATGCGGCCGGGATGCACCCTACGGCACCGCACCCACGCATTCCACTTACACGCTTCGCCCCCGCCCTCCACCATTTTCTTGTACACACCTGCCAGGTGCTCCAGGCCGACGGCGGCACTCGCTGCGCCGCCATCAACGCGGCGGTGCTGGCGCTGGCTGTGGCGGGCATCCCGCTGCGGGACCTGGTGGCGGCGGTGGCGGCGGGCCACCTGGACGCCACGCCGCTGCTGGACCTGAACGCGCTGGAGGACGCGGGCGGCGGGCCGGACCTGGCGGTGGCGCTGGGGCCCAAGACGGACACGCTGCTGCTGGTGCAGATGGACAACAGGCTGCCAGTGGACACATTCCAGGTGGGGCGGTGGCTGTGCTGGTGCGGCCGGGGTACTGGTACCTCGGAAGCGGGGGCGCATGGGACGGGTGCCGGCATTCAGGACGCAAGAAGTGCTCATGTCAGCGGGAGATGCCAGGAGGGTGGATTCGAGGGTCACTGCGAGTTCGGTGTGCGTTGTTTGCTGCTGGTGCAGCAAGCCTGGGGGGCAGCAGGGGAGGTGCGCGCTGACGGCCGCTGGGGTACCAACAGCTGACGCCCGTGTACTGCCATTCGTGTGTGTGGTCAGGCGGTGCTGGAGCTGGCGCGCGAGGGCTGCCGCTCCATCAGCGGCGTCATGCGGCAGGCGCTGCTGGAGCACACGCGGAGGCTGGCCACGGCGCGGGGGCTGGTGGGGTCGTGAGACACGTGGCTCTGGCTGTTTGGCAGCGTCGGATAGGGGCGCAGCGCCATGGCGGGCTTGAGGGCTGCTTGCACTCGACACTATGAATGCATTTGCGCCTTTTTGTGGGCAAACGGATCTTCACGAGGGCGACAATCACCGCTTTTCACGACGCATTACCAATGGCGTAGTGTTGACCACTTGCGTGGGCTGACGATGGCCTGACCCACGATTATTTGAGGTTGTAAGCCTGCGTGTCCTTGGGTGATGTGCTGCCGCGCTGCGTGTGCGTGCTTGAAAGTTCGCCGTGGACGTGTGACGGCTGACGGGTGCCTCAGTACAACCAGTTTAGGTGTGGTAGAAGCCTGGAGCTTTACAGTCGACAAGTGCCAAGTCGCACCAGGTCTGTCGTACGACAGGAGGATAGCATGGGAGGATTGTATAGCTGCTGTGATGCAGCGCGAAGACCTAACCCACATGGACTAACCCACATGGACTCACCCAAAACCGCTGTAATGGTCCCACTTTCCCGCCAAAACTGCCGTCTGCCGCCCTAGTGCCTGCTGTGCACGCACAGGCTACTCGACCCACTCGTACGTGCGACGGTGACACCGATACATACCGCGCTCCGCCCCGCAACTCCACACCAATGGCAAACATTCACGCTGTGGTGCTCCAGCATCGATGGTCGCCACTGGCTGCCCCTCGTCACTGTAGGCACGTGTGCGACACCCAGCCGCCAGCTCCCTGCACCCGTGCCGCATGCCCTACCACCATACAGTATTACACAACCCGTCCCTGTTGGCCTGGGGCCAGGCACGCGAAGCCTCATGCTGCCCTGAGTCGCCTGCAGTGCTGCCAGCCTCCTGCACCTGAAACGACGCAGCCCGCTGCTGCACCAAGCACACCTTCACGGCCCGGGCGCCAGGGCAGTGCCTTTCCCAGTGGTCCAGCTTGCCGCAGCATGCTGCGGACGGCTGCAGCCTGCAGTATACCATGCGATCACGCTCAATTGCCCCAACATAGGTGATGCAGCCGCCAGAGAGCCCACATCGAGTCCTCAAGGACTCCGAAGCGTGCCATGCCAGCCTGCTCGCCCCTGGCCGCTCCCAGCAGGTGCCCTGGTAGCGCCATGCCATCAGTTGGACTGGCGTCGGCAGCAGCACCCGAGCAGCGCTGGTGGGTGTGAACCCAGGTTGCACCACGTGCCACGCCGGAGCGTGGCTCGGGTTGGCGCAGTGGACACAGCCCCCACTTGAGGCTAATCCGTGCCGTGACCGCTGCCCATCAGATGGCTACTCCGCTGGCTATCAGGTCTAGCTCCTCGTCCAGGTCCTGGAGACAAGGCAATGCAGCTTCCACTGGTGCCACCGCCAGCAGCCACTCCACGCAAGTGCGCCACACAATGCACCTGGCCAGGCATAGCGCCCTTGTATCCCGCTTTGCAAGTGCATCCCACGCGCCGTTGCTCGCAGCGTCGACTTGCCGCCAACATGCCAGGGGTGGAAAGCGGCCAAGTGGGTGGCATGCGGGGCCGCCAACCGCACGACATACGGTTGTCGCCGCCTCTGCCTTGCTACTGCTGCTGCATGAGCTGCTGCTGCTGCTGCTGTTGCTGCAGCAGCCCGTTCTGCCGCAGGAAGGCGTTGAGGGCGTTGGCAAACTGGTCCGAGCTGCGGGGGGGAGGGGGGCCGCAGTTGGGAGGGGCAACGGTATCAGTCAGGAGACCGCCGTGGCAGGAGGAGCAGAGCCATGCAGCCTGGACGTAGGCATGTGTACCAACGTCGCGCGATGTGACGTTGGCACAAGCAAGTACGCCCAGGATTGGCCCTGCATTGCGCGGAGCTCCAATCCTGGCCCCCATTCCCAGACATGTGCTTAGTCCGTAGCGATGGTGCGCGCCCCGGGGCTCGGGCGCCCTTCCCGTCTCACTGGAACGGCTGGCCCACGATATACATGGGGTTCTTGACCACGTACTCGACGAAGATGTCGTCGTACAGCGCCTGCAGGATGTCCGTCAGGTCCGGCGCCTCGCGGTGCGTGTTGAGCACCAGCTGCCGGCCGGAGGGCAGAGCAGCGAGGGGTAAAGCAGCACTCACTCTCTCACTGTGCGCTGCATGACTGGTACGTGGACAAGGTGCAGCAAGAGTCGGTAGATGTGCATATGCTTTCACTACACTAAACGCCTGGCGTACGGTATGGAACTGTGGGCTGCTGGCATGCTAGTATGCTGGCCAGCTGCGCCAGTGTTGGTATGGGCTCCAGCTCAGATGCCGCCCAGCACCAGGTAGTACAGGGCTCTGTACATCCTGCTCTCAGAAGAGCTTGTCGCGTGTATCAGTGCTGGGGCGCATGACCGCAGTGCGTGCACCCACAGGGTGCACGCTGTTGTACCTAGCCTTCCCATGCATGGACCCCCACCCGGGTCCACCTTGATGCCAGATGGGACTTCGAGGAAGTTGCACTTGTAGTTGTTGGTAGTGAAGCTGCGGAATTTGCATCCCTGACCGATTTTCCGGGGAGTGCCCAATTGTGGCTTGTTTGGGCTGGGGAGAAAGCAGGGCATACCACACGCACGGGGTCAACAGCACGCTCGGCTGCCAGCCAGTCTGATCCCGCTTTGCTGCCAGGACAGCTAGTCTACCAGGGACCGCCTTCCGCGCACTTACTCTTTGGGGTCCATGGTTGCGCAGAAGTTGCTCAGGGTCCAAAAGAGCCCGAACATTTGCTTTTGGTCGTCCAATAGGGTTCCGGCACCTTGCTTCACCGACTTCGGTCGATACCATTCATGGTAGTATATACAGCTACCTTGTCGGTTGAAGATATAGATGTTGAAGCATACCATTACTCCAGTTCGCGGGAAACAAGGCTCCCGGCGCCAGGTATTGCCGCTTACTGTAGATGAGGCACTAGCAAGGAGTCATTCCCAAACGGTCAAGTTGTTGGGTGGGTGAGCGTGTCCTTGGCGTGGGGAAGATGTGCAGCTGGGCCCATAGTACGGCCATGCCGGTTGTACCTGTAGTACCAGCCAGGGGTTGCGCGGGTGCAGCGGTTGCGTGTTGCAAGCTGTACGACCGCGCTTCACTGATAGCGATTATGTACTATAATTGCATGCATGTGAGGTAGCGTGCACGTGCGCACCATGGCGCAAATGTATATACAGGCAGGAGACAGGCTCCCCCTGCGTGCAGGTCCAGGCAGGTCCAGGCAGGTCGCAAGGCACACTGTCCTACTCCACCCCTCCTGCATCTCGGTTCCAGCTCACTCAGTGCAATGCAACGTACTTATCACGAGACTTTACAAGGCCACAGAGTGTCAGAGGCGTGAGCCCCTGGTCCCGGGGACTTCCATAGGATCTTAGGACTGCGCAAACGATTACGCTTGCGGCATAGCGCAATGCGCACATGGGCTAGCGCATGGGGGCTCATGCAACGTCAGCGTTTCGGTGTACAGCGGCCCTCACGCCATACCCCGCCTACTGTAATTTACAGTCCTGCCGACAGGCACCTCAACCGTTGCCCTCAGATATCACGGCGCACAGGGGGTGTTGTGAACCCATGACAGCCCCCCCGGACCCGCCGTCGACAGCTACCCAGTGGCACGTGGCAGTCCTAATGAGCAACAGCGACCACACGATCTTGCGCACGTTAACCCAGCCCACACAGCAACGCTATGCGCGTACCGTGTGGACGCAACTCCTGGCCATGCAGCCCATACAACCCGCCCGAGAACGACACGGTTGTCTAATTCTTCACAATCTTTCATACGCCCAAGTACAACTTCTGCGTCCTGCATGGCCCTTACATACTGCCATGTTGCAATCAGCCTAGGAAACCTATGTATGAACCTTCTCAGCACCTTGCCATCAGCGCCTGACCAGACAGCCATGGGGGCCAACTCCGAAAGGATAGCGCGTGCACCCACCAGCTTACGTGCATGCCAACAAGCAACAACCCGCATGTTCATTGATGAATAGCCACTTAACTCCTGCACACCAGGGGGTCACCTGCCCATGCCACTGACATGTAGATTAATAACCCCCGCCGCGGTCTGACCATGCCTGGCCGACCACCCCGCAGCTTGTGCATGCCAAGTCACACACCATAAACCAGCCGGGCGCTGCCCCGCCCCGCCGACACGCCTCACGCCCACCGCACACTCCCCACCAGCCCCGCCACTCCAGCCCCGGACTCTGCGCCACACCGGCCCTGCCCCTGCCCCTGCTGCCCCTGCTGCTCCTGCTGCCTCCGCAGCTGCTGCTGCGCCGCCTCCACCAGCGCCGGGTCCCCCATGGCCCGCGCCCGCCGCGCCGCCTCCGCCCACACGCGCGCCCACTCCACCGGGAAGCGCATGAGGTAGCCCCGCTGCCGCAGTAGCTCCTCCTGCTGCTGCTGCAGCCAGGCCAGCACGGGCACGCAGGCGCGCCGCGTGGCGTCCGCCGCCAGCTGCTGCACGCAGCGGTCCCAGGGGCAGCCCAGCCGCCGCAGCGCCGTCAGCATGGACAGGTCGCCGTTGTTGGCGGCAAGCACGTACGCCCTGCCGCTGGCCTGCGGATTGCCAAGCCACGTGCGCAACGTACAATCCAATTGGTGAGCATAGGTTAACGCAACATCGTGGAGGGCAGAAAACTCCATTTCCGCTTGCTCAAGTGACCGCCACGGGACAAGTGTCGGCGGTTCTTCTCCACGGCCTCCGCCTGTGCACAGGACCGTCCAGCCTGGTTTCGGCCCTGGCTAAACAATTCTCTTCGCACGGATGCAGCTAGTTTTCGCCCTTGCTGAAGCTCATCCGAGCAGTCCGCCTACGTGGGTGCTCTTGAATATCACCCTCCGGCACTGACAGGCCCTGCATCCTAACACCCACCTCTGCTCGGCATCCACGCGCGGCCAGCCACTCCACCAACTCCACACGGCCCGACTGCGCAGCCGCCGCAAACAGCTCGCACCCGGGCGGCCGCGCCACGGCCACGCCCGCCGCTTCTCCCTTGTCGGCGGCCCTTGCCCCTGCCCCTGCGGCTGCTGCCCCCCTGCCCGCTTCGCACACGCGCAGCAGCCAGGCCACGACGTCCATGTGCCCTCCCCGAGCCGCCGCCACCAAAGCCTCCTGCGGTACCACAAAGACACCGCCACCGCCACCACCGCCGCCGCCGTCACCGCCGCCCTGCCCTACCTGGCCCCCATCAGTACCGCGCCCCGCCCCCAGCCGCCTCGTGAGCCAGCGCAGCACGTGCAGCTGCCCGCTGCCCGCCGCCGCCACAGCCCCGCAGCTTCCCAGCAGCTCCAAGGCGTCATGTGGCTGCCACTCCACCAGCAGCTCAAGCGCACCCACGTCCCCTCGCTGCACCAGAAGCAGCACTGCTGCCTCCAGCTGGCTGTGGAGCCCCGCGCCCTGCGCAGCCCCCGGGCCCGCAGCACCAACCGGGGCCCCCGCTCCCCAGCCAAAGCCGTTGGCCCGCAGCCACCGCAGCCGGTCTTGTGCGTCCCCGCACGCCGCGGCACGCACGCACGCCTTGCTGCTGCGGGGGTACCCACACGCCTCCACCAGCCAGGCCAACTTAGCCCTCCAGTCGGGTGTGGCGCTCACAGCCGCAGCTGCGACTACGCGCTCCTTGGCCTCTCCGGTGAGTACGTCCTGCCCTTGCCCTTGCCCCTGCTCCTGGCCCTGCAGCTGCGGTTGGGGGGCCCCGTTCCCGCCTGCTGCCTCTCCGTTACCGTCGCCCCACTGCGCCACCACCTGCTGCAGGGTGGACAAGTTGCAGCCCTCCGCGACACCACACAGCAGGCTCTGCCGGTCAACCCACCGTCCGCTGCGTGCGCCCCCATAAGGAGTGGCACCCCCTGCTCTGCAAGACTCCAGCAGCCAGGCCAGTAGCTCTACGTGTCCGCTTCGGGCCGCTGCGGCCGATGCCCCGCCGCTCCAGGCGCACCCGGCGGACAGGAGCCACTCGCACAGCTCCCTTCGCCCCGAACAAGCAGCTGCGTCGAATGTATTGTTCGGGAGTGGATATCCTTGGGACAGAAGTTGCTGGCAGACGTCCAGGCCCGCAGCACTCCCGGCCGCTGCTGCAAGCATGGGGCTGTCGCTCCATGGGCAACCGTGCCGACGGAGCCAGTTGCAAGCAGCTATGTGACCCGACGCCGCGGCTGACGACAGTATCTCAGGCGTCAGGGTGCACCCGGTGTGCTGCACTGTAATGGCTAAGTAGGGCAGGGAGCCAGTCGCGGCAATAAGCGCAATTAGCTGTCGCCGCTGCTTCAACGTGAGACAGCACGTTGCGCCTGGGCTGCCCCAGCGAGCAGCAACTGCCCATGGTGGCACACTTTGTGAAGTCTTGATGACAGCGAACTGAGGAGCTGGGAAGAGGGCTGCAAGGGCACGACAGCTTTGTCGAACCGACACAGCTACCGTATGTCGTTGGCTGGCAAGAATTGGGCCACCAGCTCATAAAGCTCTAGCGGCAAACCTAGTTGAGACATACGTGATTGGTATACGGATGTATGGCGGTGGAAAAAAATCGCAGTTCCGAGACCCGACAGGAGCCCTAGTCACCGTCTCGGCAGTTTCTCACGGTTTGCATCCTGTCCGATTTACAGTATATCTCTTTTGAGATAAGCGCAATGCGTTTGGTGCTCACTTCCGTTGCTGGTGTCGGATGCGCCCAAGCATGCATTCTCTCTCGACTCTCAAGGACGAGTCTCCCTTGCGCAATGGTCGTCCACGCGCCTGGACTTCCTAGCACGACCTTGCACTCACGGACAAGGTGAAGACCCACCGTTCTATGACTGAGCACAACTGCGGTTCGCCGCAGCAGCCTTGCTTGCATGCCTGGCTTACAGCTGAAGCCCCTCGATTTGGTGGACCCGTACACTCCTGTGAGTCAGAGCGGGTGCTAACAGCGGGTTTGATATGTTAAACGGAGAGGTTGCTTCGTCCATTAAACAGTACACTAACTCAATACTTTTAAGCCAACGTCCACCCAGCCGACCAGGGAAATTGTACCCGTGCCCCCCAGGCTAAGCCAGAATGCTGTGTGCCGTCGTCGTCCAGGCACAGGCCGCGTGGTCCTACGCAGCCCCTGGTCCAATGCCTAGCAGGAGGTCAGTACTCCGCCGCAGCTGCCAAGGCGATCCCCCTGCGGCGACTCATCATCAGGGTTGCCCCGCAACCTCTGCAAGCGACACCAGAACGCCTTATGCGGTAACACCACCACCACGTGGTACCAATACAACCATGTAGTTAGGCCACCAGGCCAACGAGATAGAATGTTTGTCATGCAGCGAAGCTCTATTTGTACAAGGAAACAACTTGCTGCAGCATCAACGTGCACGTCAACCGCCTGCATTCTAGATATTTGCACCATGTCATGTCTAAACTACCACTGCACAGTCGCAACAGTTGATCACAACGCAACTCGCCATCCTCAGGCGGTGTGCCCCGCTCCTCCACCAGACTCATCTAGCGCGCAGCGTGCATACTCTACCAAATGTGCAGCACCGTGGCCCAAGCCCTTGCCAGCTTGCAGTGTACAGCTCCCCAAAAACGGCCTTCCCTTCGGCCATGCCCTCATCTGCTTACTACCCAGCTACATCTCACTTCCTCTCCTCCCATGACCCCTACCTGCTCGCGTGCTTGTCTGCAATGAGGCTTGCAGCGCAGTGCACAACCCTCTGGCGTGTAGCTGTCAAGCGGAACCCGCTGACGCATGCATCAGCTGGCCATGCCGCACTCTACTTGGGGCTGCGGTAACGGTACTGCAGCCACGGGTGCCTGAGCGCCTGCTCGGCGGTGGGGCGCCGTGCCGGGTCCAGCACGAGCAGGTGGCGGATGAAGTGCAGCATGCCGCGGTCCGGCGTGGGCACGCGGGCCTGGAGCGTCGTACGCTTGGGCAAGAGTTGCTGCGGGTGGGGGGCAAACAACGGCAGTACTTAAGAAAAATTCATTCGCTGCAGCTAGGGACCATACTTGGACACGCGCAACGCCACTCTGTCAGTCGACAAGAATTCACACCTGGAAGAGCCCCGTCTCGGAGTCCCGCTCGTAGACGCGCCCCATCCGCGTGAAGAAAGCCCCGGCGTACTGGCCCTTGCGGATCATTTGCTCGGGGAACTCGCCCAGGATGCCAACCATACGCGCCAACATGGCCGCCTCGCTCACGTTCTGCAAATCAGGAACAGCACAGCATGTCAAAGGGTCTTCCCATGCCGCGACAGCCGCGGTGTTAGCCCTAGCATGAGACAAGTGGCACAGTGCTGAGAGCGGGGACGCTCACCGGGAAGAGGACCTGGCCGGTGGCCAGCTCCGCCATCACGCAGCCCAGGGACCAGATGTCGATGCGGCCGTCGTAGGGGAGGCCGAGCATAACCTGGAATGGGGTTATCACATAGATGTTATGTCAAAGGGCTGCTTACACAAAGCGAGGCTCTGCGCGCTTGCTCCTGAAGGGCGGCCATACCTCGGGCGCACGGTACGAGCGACTCTGGACGTAGTGGCTCATGTGGGCCTCGGAGTTGTAGATTGAGCACCCAAGGTCAATGATTTTGACGGAGCACCTGCAAGACAGGAGCAAATCAAGTTTAGGACCGGATATCAAACGGCTTGCACCGTAATCAAGCGCATTACCCCGGCTCATAGCAATCCGGTGCCTGGCTACTTACTTGCTGTAGTTCTTGACGAGGATGTTCTCGGGCCTGCACAGGACAAACGCACACGCATTAAATTAGGTGCCATCAGATGGGGCACACCACGGTCAGCCAGACACCGAGCTTGGTGAGGAGACAGTCGTACAACGCGCCCATGAAGGCCCAAAGCAACCTACTTGACGTCCGCGTGGATGATCTGGTGGGCGTGCAGGAAGGTGAGGCCCTGCAGGACTTGGCGAGCGATGCTCTGCATGCGGCCTGGCGAAAAGTAGGATGGGTCGTAGCACTGCGTGTCGAAGAGGTTGCCGCCGAGCAGCTCCACCACGAGGAACAGGTGGCCCTGCAGAAGATACCAGCATTCACGCGGTCATCAACACCCCAACTTTTTAAGATCCGGCATACGCAGAGGTTACTCCTGTGCACTGAAGCACAAGCGAATATGCATGGGTCTCCATAAGTCACAGATGGGAAAGGACCCATCAAAGTACCACGACTGCTAGGCATGTCGGAAGATGGCGTACTTACCGCGTGGTAGAAGTAGTCGTACAGCCGTGCGATGTGGTGCTCGTCCCGCGGGTCGCGCGCGTTGATCATCTGGAGCAGGCGGACCTCCTCCAGGCAAGCGTCCATGCACTCCTTGTCGTTCTGCGCTCGCCATTAATCGTGCGACAGGTACTTCAGGAAAGGGCCCGCGCGGCCAATGCAACACAGCCGTGTCTCAACAATGGTACAGATACGATTGCAGCGCAGCGTGCTGGCCTGTATAAAGAATACTCGTTGCGCACACAGACCCCTACCTTGACGACTTTGAGGCACACCAGCCGGCGCTCAAGCGTGTCGTACGCCTGCACCGCACGGCTGAACGCCGCGGCGCCCACCTGCTCCAGCACTTGGTACCTGCGTAGGCAATGCGGCCAAACCGTCAGCATCCGAACAGCGAACAGGATCCCCAGAGACGAAACCCCGAACAGAAGGACGGGACAGCAAAAAGGTGCGACAAGTAACGCCACGCTTACCTGCCGGCAATGAGCTTGCCCGGGACCAGGTCAATCTCCTCGCCCATGGCGGCTGCCGTCGAGTTGCGGCGGCCAACAACCCGCAGCTGGATCACCTCGAAGTCCCGGTCAAAGGAAGACTGGTCGTACGCGAGCGCTGGCACGCCCGGTGCCACCTTCAAGCCTGGACAATTATACATCGCACCGCAATGCGTCATGCACGGTGACCGCAATCGAGTAGGGCTCATCCGGTGCTGCACGAATACGCTCTCTCTGGCCGTACAAAAGCACGAAGCTGCAGAGGCGGCCCTTGTAGTGCGTTCACTCAGCATACCGCCGACGCGCACTAGGACCCACCTGACGGTTTAGCCTCCGCAATGTTTGGCCGTATGCTGACTTGGAAAGAGGGGCCGAGCCCGTTGCCGTTGCTGCCGTAGTCGTCCATGTCAAGGATGTGGTCCGAGCTGCTCGCCTGCATTAGCGGTACGTGGGAATGGGTCATGTACAATGGCAACGAAGTACTCTTTTGCCAACTATCTGTTTGGCACTGCCTCGTCCAATGTGCTACACCCATGAGCCAGTCAAGGGGGAACCTCTCAGCTTCTTTGTGGCCCCCTTCCCAGCATGCGTGGCAACCCTGGCAGGTAGCAAGTCTTTTCAACACGCCGTGAGTCTAAGGCATATGCACTAAACTGTGCACAGTTAGGCTGCTGCTGGTGGCTACGGCAAGTTATCGCAGTGGGTACGGGCGGGATGCGTGCCGGGCCTTGTGCTCAGTCGAGGCTGCCGACTGCCCAGTGCTGCGCGCCATAGAGCATATTGGTCAGTCTAGAGCACTTGTGCGGCTTTGGATTTCTAACAGGTCGAATAAACTGCGCAGTTGTGCCCATGCAGTCAGCATTTGTACGTCATCTAGGAGCAGAGGGACAACATCAGGTTACAGTATCCTAACAGAGGGGAGAGGCTTGCCTCCTGATCCACCGTGTCGTCCGCCTCTGCTTTCCGCCGGTCGTCCGCCGCTGCCTCGTCGTCCTCCGAGTCCTGCAGCACGTACGACCATTGTCCTCCTGTTTCCAAGCGCCACTCCATGGGCTCCTCGACGTGCACACGCGAAACAACTGACTGTCACCCCACCTGCCAAGACTCCAGCGCATCTCTGGGCTCGTCGGATTGCCGGGCTGCAGCCTCTGCGTGCACAGGGGTAGGTAAGCGACTCAATGGTGGACTAGTTTGTGCTGTCTGACAGAAGCCCTGGTGATAAAGCACAGCTAGCAGGCGAAAGGATAAGGGGTGCAGGTGCAAGAGTTGCATGACGGTGGCATGCTGGGCCATCAGGGTAAGCCGTAAGGGATAGCTGGGCCTAAGGGACACGCAAGCTGTCACTGCACAAGCACGTCTAAGGAGGCCGAACATGAGCAGCAGCTGTGCCTCACCTTCAGCTGCCTCCTTGCGCTCCCTGTCTTCCCACTCACGACGTTGACGCTCCCTCTGCCCAAAGTCAGGGAGCGGTGCACCCTCAGGAATCAAGCCCAGGGCGTGCAGCAGGTACAGAGCCTGCTCGTCTGTGAGGTCGAGCTCGTTGCAGATGAAGGCCGCCTGGTCCTCGATGTCCATGCGCCAGAAGCCGAGGTCACTTGGGTTATCATACTCGTCAATGTTGGGGCCCTCTGGAGGATACTGCGGCCCGCGGCTGCTGCGGTTCATTTCCTCATCTGCATGACATAACATGTGAAGCGACAGGAAAGCTTGTCTGAGCTACGACCTCGCTAGCGCTAGCGCGTTGACCAAGGCATCGGTCGCAGCAACGAGTGACCGCTGAAGCCAAACGACGGCCGCAGCAGAGCGCACCTATCGCATTCGCTATGCTGAGCACTTATACAACATGTTACATTCTGATGCTGCGGCCTAGTTCAGCGTGAGAAGTAAGGACACTTCCCCCTGCAAACTTGTGCACGTACCCTCAAGCGTTGCTTGCCGCACAGTGCTTGTCGGTCCTGAGTAGGTACCATGAGCCGCTAGTGGGCAAAGTGGGCGGCTCCACGCTGCTCCGCGAGCGCCACAGCCCGGCAAGTTTGCTACACGGCCTCGGCCCACAGTTGTGCTGCCGCGAGGGTCCACTACATTTCCCCTCGTGGCATGTTGATGAGTGCCTCTCCGCCCCAGTCCTTTCTGGTTGAGCTTGCCCAGTGTCCAAGCCATCGGAGTCCCAAGCTGGTGCGCTACCTGGCTGAAGGCCGCGTCAAAACTCGTAAAAATTAATGCAGCTCAAAACTGGGTGAAGTTCAGAGGCAGTCCTCACTAAGGGGTTGTTGGCGTGATTTGTGGGTGATCAACGAATTGAAGCGGCTACAAGACATAATAGACTCACTCGTGCAAACGTAGATAGTATTACAAGCCAAAAGCACAAATTCCTTGTGACCGGCCGTTCGCTGCCGTTGTAGGCTTCTGTTCAACTTGTTCGCGATGAGCCGACAGCTGACCCGTACCTTGCTACTCCCAGCCTTGGGGCTCTGGAGCGTTGCTTTCTTGGCATTTTTGTATCCGTACAAAAGAGGCCCAGCGGTAACTATGTCACCTGCCCCTGCGTGTTACCCTGTGAGCAACCGTCCGCCCAGGTCCGCTCCACGCAAGTAGGAAGGGGCGACGCTTGCACACAGGAATGACAATTTGCGGGTTATGGGTATCCATTGACGCTTCCATACGCTATGTTCATTGGTTTGAGAATTCAGTGGTATGGGACAAGCTTGTAAGGTAGGTTCTCTGCTTGTGCCCCCAGGGAGGCATCTGGTAGCCACGTGCCTGCAGGCCGTACCCCTCCTGCAACCCCTCCTGCGCCCTTGGGCTCGTATTGAACTCCTAATCAAACCCAGGTGTCAATATTATTTCAAACGCCCATTACTGCAGCGCCTGTGTGTCTTACCACGACAGTAGCAGTATAAGCTATTAGGTGAAGTTGCCCCCGCCCGCCCTGTGTTGCAGACAAGTACCCTGCCCGGTTTGGGCCGTATGCAAAAGTGACCACACACCGTCGCAGCGGTGAGCAAGCGAGGACAGTGGTGTTGCCTTTTGGTCCTGATGGCGTTATTCCAAGCAGGTATTGCAAAGGTGGCAGGATAAGGGAGTCCTTTGGGGCCTGCAGTCCTGTTCATATGACACCACGCTTTCGCGGTCTAGACCTCTTGAACTCGCTTTAAACATGCGTTGTACCTGCCATCACTGCATCCTACTACACACTACGCTTTATTCTGCCACGGCACCAGCAGTGACGGGCCCTGTGATCAACAAAACAACTGTCGGCAGTTGTTACTACGCCATACTGGGCCAAAATGTACAGGCCACCCCCAGCTAACACACTGAACATTTTAACACAATCACATCGTAATGCAGCTCCAGCCTTCCCCGACCATTACCAACCTGCTGCAGGAGCCGTTGCCCCCGGCAACGAGAGGGAGCAACAATGCTGCTACCACTGCAGGACCAACTGGCATCAACCGTGCTGCTTACAATGCCTGCAACTGGCAACCGATACCCAGATCTAGAACCACCCCGAAGCCAACCAACCTTGTGCAAAACATTACACACCCACCGGCGCTGCATGCCATGCATCACACCTGCTCTGCCACACCTGTCCTTCGCTCAGCAGAAGGCAAACCTGAACCGCGTATTCACGCTGCGGTTGCGCAGGACGTCTCTGGCGGACACCTTGATCTCGGTACGGCCGAACGCCAGCGACACTTCGATCAGCCGCTGCTGCTCCTCCCCGCCCTCGCTGCCGCTCGTGGCTGCGGCGCTGGCGGCGCTCCTGCGGCCTACGCCGCTGCCGCCGCCGCCGCCGCCACGGCGGTTGGCACCGTTGTTGGCGGCGCTGCTGGTGGAAGGGCCGTCGTCGTCGCTGTCGCTGCCGGGGTCCAGCAGCAGCACCTGCAACGCACGTGTCAGCAGGGCATGAGAAGACGAGCCGAAGACCTTCACACGACTGCTGTGATGGAGCATCGGTAGCAAGCCCGAAGAGTGCAATGGCCTCGCATACACTGCTGACGCACACAACCTGTGTGCTGGGTTGCTGAGCAGCAACAGGCGTTGTGTGTTACAATGCTTGGGTACATGGGACGGGGAACCCCAGTCGCACAGGCCAAGCATCACACTCCCTGTTTGCCGCCCGACCCGTGGGCCCAACCTGCAGCTCCGCCACCCGGTGTGCGACGGCGCCCTGCTCGCCCGCCGCCTCCTCGCCCCCGCCCTCGGCCAGCGCCGGCAGCCAGGGCAGCTCGGTCTCGTGGCTGGCCCACAGCTCCACCGTCGCAATCTGCGGCACAAGGTGAACGCCAGACCACAGCCACAGCCACACCGTCGCAATCCGTCATGGTTGAACGCCAGTGTCAAACCATGGCTTCACCTCACAGCATGTCACAAGGCAGCTACACGACCATCAGACAAGACATGACAACGCGTGTGGCCAGGCCTTGTGCCCTCAACTGGAGTTTTGCGCAATCCGTCCACCCAGGCGCGTGCACGGCCCCCCGCCCCTCATCACCTCCTGGTCGTCGCTGAGGGGCGTGAACACGTGCGTCACCTCCTCGTCCGCGCCCACCAGCTGCCCGCGCTTGACGAAGGGCGAGAAGCCCAACGAGCTGAAGTACGACAGCTCGGTGGGGTGCCAGAACTTGCCTGCGGTACAGGAGTAGGATGTAAAACCGTTCTTCGAATCGTCCACAAGGGCGCACGAGTACAAGGAAGCAAAGAGGCAGTTCGAGGTGTGTGTGTGGCAAAAGGGGTGGCAGATGTAGCGTCCGTGCCCTCGGTGCCCACCTGGCATTCCCTCCTCGTACGGGACGGCCGTACGCACGCCGTACGTTTGGCGGCTGGCACGTGCGCGGATGAGCTCCGGACGCTCCGCGTACAGCACCGCGCCTGGGGTACGGCAAGCAAGATAGCAGGAGTCGGGGCGCGTGATAAGGGGCGCGCACCAGGTATTTCCCTTTTAGGCGGTTGTCGCGCCACACACAGCGCAGCACCTACCCTGCAGCACTGCGGCAGCGGGGCGCTCCGGCAGCACCATGGAGCGCACCAGCGGCTGCTGCTGCTGCTGTGCCGCGCCGCGGGCCTGCTGCTGCGCCCCGCCGGGCGCCGCTGCGCCCTGCCGTAGGGCCTCCCGCAGCTTGAGCTGCAGGTAGGGCGACGACGCGAAGCCGCCAACCAGCAGCAGCTGCATGCACGGCAGGGGCGACGGGGCGGGGCGACAAAGGAAGTATACTCAACTATACGCGGCGTGCACCGCAACAGCTCGGACAACGGCACGGATCCAGCAGTATGCGCCTGCAGCAAGCAACCGCCCCTTGGCCCAACCAGTCGAGCAGTTTGCTTTGCGGTCTGCGCAGCAGCAGGGTGCGCGTGTAATGCAGTGCGTGCGCGCCTGCGCACCTTGCTGCACCGGGCGCCGCCGCCCGCGCCGGCGGCTCCCGCAGCTGCCGCTGCCGCGCCGCCGCCTGCCGCCGCCACCGCCGCCAGCTGCTGCAGCGCCAGGCCCCGCACGCCCTCCACCGTGTCACGAAACACACGCTCCAGCACGTGGCACGGCAGCAGCACGCTGTCGTCGATCAGCTCCTGCTCCATCTGCACAGCACACAAACAATGACGGCAGGTTATCTATTGACTTCTTGTAGGGAGCCGCGCCGTGTCACAGGCCGTGACGCCCTGCATAGTGCAGGTGCACTGGATTAGCTGGTCACCTGGATCCCAAGGCATCCGGTGCACTACTGCGAAGGTGGGGTAGACGGAATGCCCCAAAACGCAAAGCCTTGACGCGTACCCGCAGGTTGATCTTCTTGTTCTCGTCCAGGGTACAGTACAGCCCGGGCGGGATGGGCACACGCGGCATGTTGCCCACGTCCCGGCCCTGCTCCCACTCCTCGTCCCCGTCGCCCTCCGGGCTGCCCGCGCTGCCGCCCATGGGCCCCGCTGGGGCCAGCTCCTGGGCCATGACGCCGTCAAAGCGGCACTTGATCTGCGCACCAGTGGGCATAAAACGCATAATGCAGCAATAAAAGGCGTGGGCGCACGGTTCAGAGTGCACGGTTCAGAGTACTGGCCCAGGCCTCCGCGCTTGGGGCGTTTCCGCGGCCACGCTTTATAGGCGGGTCCTTGACAACTTCCCGTTTTATGCTTGGATCCACAGAGTACGCGGGGTCACTACGTGCGACAGCTGCACAAACTTGTCGGCTCTCGGAAGGAGGAGCACAGCACGGCATGCAAGGGCTGCAGCCGTGCAACCCACCTTGTCCCACTCGCTCATCACGTCCTCCCATTCCCTGGGGTTGGCCACCTTCCACTGCTCGTACCTCTGCTCCCCGACCTGCAGGCAAGGCCGGGCCGCGCGCGTGCGGTGCAACATCTTGAGTATACGGCTACTTGAATACGCAGGCCAGCACAGCTCATCAACGCGTCCACGCACGCAATCTGGTTCAATGATTGGCGCAGCGCAGCAAACCTGGCTACACCCCGTTCCTACGCCTCTCCTCACAGTGCCTCACACCTGGCTGGCGTAGTACTTCTCGAAGTCGGAGTCGATGTTGGTGGACCCCCACAGGGCGCCCACGGCCGGCACCGCCTGCGTCTCGGACAGCACCGCCGTGTCCCCGCGCTCCTCCACCTGGGGGAGCGGGGAGCAGCCGGTTGACGGACGCCGGGCCACTGCAACACCAGCTCTCCACCTGGCGCAGCGACTGCCACCATGACTGCATGCGCACGGTTAGGCGTTTGGGCTGCAAGCTAGTACAGGGGCTATCAAGCTAGAAGCTAACCTAACAATAACACGGAGCAGCAGGGTACCACCGGAATCCTGCCGAGGTATTCTACCTGAGGTAAAGGCAGCTATCTCGCGTTGACCTCACGCGTTGACCGCACGGTGTGCATGTGTGTGTTCCACGTGGCAACACTAGCCGTTCGCAGAAGCTGAGCAGCTCGCCTCAGGTACCGCAAGCAGCAGCTGCCTTTAGGTGTGAATCCGCAAGTGTGCACGCGCTGCCGCGCACCAAAAACCTATTCGCGTGCACAAAACAAGACGCACCCCTTGTTCCCTTCCACAGCCCCGCCCCCGGACAACTAGTACCAGGTATCCCGCACAGCAGCCCACGCACCTCGTGCACGCTGCTGTCCACGGTGCCGCCGCCTACGTCCAGCACCAGGAACAGCTCCCCGGGCCGCATCGCGCGCTCCACGCCGCCCCCGCCCCCGCCGCCACTACCCTGGCTGCTGCTGCCGCTCTGGCTGCCACTGCCGCTGCGGCTGAGGCTGTGGCTGAGGCTGCGGCTGGCCGCGCCGCTGACGTCGAACACGGCCAGCGGGGTGAGGGTGGGGCGGTCGCTGCCGAGCGCCACCTGCAGCGCCGCCGCCTCGGGCTCCAGGACCACCGTCAGCTGCGTGGCACAGCCACACAGGTTGTACCGGTGCGGATGCCGTCAGTGAAGCTTGCGTGCATTGGGGTGCGTGTTCCTTGCAAATGACCAACTGTGGGTACGGGGGTTAGTAAAAGCGGATGTGTGGCTGCGGGCAGCGCCCATCCCGTGCTACGCGACAGCGTGCACTGGGCGAAAGAGCTGTGGCAGTGGCAGCACCCGCCCACCACACTACGCACGCCCGGCCGCCCCAAGCCCCGCCGCCCGCGCACTAACCTCGTCGGAGTCCAGGCGGGACGTGAGGCCCGCGCGGTGTGCCGCGCGCCGCACCGCCGCCTTGGCTCCGTCGTGCCACATGGCGGGCACCGTGAGGCACCAGCGCACCAGGCGGCCGCTGGCGTGCGCGGGGCTGGCGGCGGCCAGCTGCGTCACAACGTAGCGCCGCAGCAGCCGCAGGAACTCCACCAGGTGCGCCTCGGCGGCGGTGGCGCTGCGCGAGGCGGGCGCAGGACGGTGACCCGTGGGTCAGTGAATGCAAGATAATTTGCACCAGTCGAATGGCTATTTGCTATGTACGTGTTGGAGAGCGCACGCGGCAGGGATGACCCGTGGGTCAGTGGATAGCTGGATAGGTATGGTAGTAGCTGGCACGTTGCGTGGGCAAAGCGGCAAGGGCAGGTAGGGTCAGTGCAGCAGCAGGGAGGCTGCTGCGGCATAGCTAGGCAGATTGCAATTGGCTGCACAGCACAACGCAGCCCTGGCCGCAGAGCCGCCGGGCGATCCGTAACAGCAGCAGGGCAGTGTATGGTCAGCAGTTGCCCGTCCCCAGCTCCTCACACGGTGGGGTCGCGGTCCATTAGGCCCAGCTTGAACTCCCTGCCATACACCAGCCTGTAGCGCTCGTCCTTTCGCTTCTGCTCGTCCATGTCGTTGTACTGCCGTTCGGCGGCCCAGCCAAAGGCAACGGCGTGCGAGCCGCGCAGCAGCAGCGCGGAGCGCGTCTTGGGGTAGGTGTCCGGCACGTGCGGCGGGCGGTCGGGCCAGGCGGTGTGCAGCTGCAGCCCCTGCCGGCTCAGTGAACTGCGGTAGCCGAAGCCGCTGTGGGTGCAAGAAGGACGAATGACGAGCTTTAGTGAGCTGTGGCTGCATTCAGCAGTGCTCCAAGCTCCTCGGTAGGTGCCCTATGGCGTGCATTGGCATGGCCTTGTGGCATGCCGTTGTGAGAAGCGGGTGCACCTCAAGGGCAGGCGGCATGTGCGGGCACAGGTACAGAGTTGTAGCAGTCGTCGCAAAGGTCCAGTTAAGCGCTGACCCACCTGCCGTACGTCCCAATGTCCAGGCTCACGCAGATGGTGGGCTTGGCGTGCTGCGGAAAGCGAGCGTGGAAGGATGGAAGCGCGTCAGCCGTGCAGCGTCAACCGGAAGGAGAAGGGACGATAGTAACGGTGTACCCAGTGCTGGTCTGTTCCAGGGGCCCTGCCCAGTGTGCACGTCAATGCCCATCGGGATGGCCATGGCCGCCTCTGAAACGCCGCCATGTGAATGATCTTCCCGTAAGCCTGCTGCCCGTAACCCTGCTGCCCGTCTGTGTCGAGCTATCTAGCTTCCAACTGTTGCGCAATTGCACGCTCCTCCCAGCCACCCGCGCACTACCAGGCTCTGCACAGTACCAGCCGCCCAAAGAGGCCGCCGACCCACGCACCTGCATTAGGTGCTCCTCGCCCCCCGACGGGCCCAGGGAGGGCCGGCGCCTTGAGGGAGCTGCCATGGCCAGACGCTTGGACGGTCAACTGACGTCTCCGAACTGGGGTCCTTTGGGAGCAATGTGTCAAAAGGGTGCTGGCGCTGTCGCGACCCGGGACTTCCCCGTGCTGGGTGCTTGGGGCGTGGGAAGAGAGGTCTCGGACCTTGGGCCGGTTAACCTAGTAGGGCAAGGCGCGACTTACAACGTGTCAAGGTATTGCATTCTGTAATTGTAAGTTTGAGACAGCATCAAAGCAGCAGCCGTCCAGATTGTCCTTGTCGCCCGCTGACCCATGGGTCATCCAACCGCGCCTCCCGCGCCCCCGAGAGCGGCCTTCAGCTTGCGCCAGGAAGGTGAAGGCCATAAGGTGAATTCAGCTAGGTAGAATGCATGCAATGTCTGCAAGAAACTGACTAGACGTGACGGATGCCAGCCTTACCTCACGCTCACAGACTTCGCGAGATGAGCTAATGACAGGCGCGCGAGAGCAGACGGTCCTCGTGTTGCCCAAACTTTGACCGCGTTTGCAGTCCTGAGCCTTCGCACACTCTACCAAATCCTCATCTCTCAGCGTCCAAGAGCCAATCTGCCGTTGCCCTTGGCCACAAGGCTGAGGCTTCACGGGCTACTGTCAGCGCTCACCACAAGCCTCATAACCTCACGACCTTGCATCCCTCCGGCTTCCTGCTGCGGAGCGCAAGCTGGGCACGCTAAGCGCAGGTTCACCTCATTCCCGCGCGACGAGCTAGAGCGCTCCTTCAGCGCGTAAGGCCACCTTGGCCTGTAGAGGCATAATTAGATCAGCCATGCCAAGCAGCCCTGTGAACGCGCCGAGGACCAGCAGTCCTGGCGGCGGAAAGCACGGCCCAACGAGTACTGATGACGCGGCAGGAGGTGCCAACAGCCCTGTGATATGTGGCCACCTGGTCAACCTGGAGGACCTCACCTCCTCCTTCGCCTCCACCACTTCCCTCGCAAGCCCCTGTGCGTCGGCGCCGGCTCGTGCTGCTGCCTCCGTGCCCGCGGTCCCGCCCCCGCTGCTGCTACACGTGTCGCCAGGGCACCGCGGGTCCGGCTTCATGGTCTCGGCGGAGCTGGTGGCCCGCTTCCCGCTGCCGCCCGCCGCGCTCTTTGCCCTGCTCACTCACCCCGGTGAGCGGAGTCGTTGTGCTGCTTGTGATACTGCTGCTGCAACTTTCCCTGCGCCGGTGCATGTTTTGGCACGTGCCAAGCCGGCCAGCCCTCCTGAAATCAATGCAATGGGAAGCAGGTAGGCGTTGGCTTGTGGACATCAAGCGTGCGCTGGTGTAGTCGGGCGAAACCCGCATAGGCCCCTCCTCCCCTTGGCTTACCGGTGTACTGCATCCTGTCCCTTGCAGACAAGAGCGGCGCGTTCAGGAATGTGCTGGCCGTGGAGGACCGTGTCGTAGTGGACCAGCAGGAGCAGCACGCGGATCAGCAGGGGAGCTTGGGCCCAACGGCACAACCGGAGGGTGGCAGCACGCCACCATCAGCGCCCGCAAGCAGCGAAGGCCCACAGCAGGCTTCGCCCAGCACGCCCTGCGCCACAGAGGGCGGCCAGGGCGGCGACAGCGGGGCACGCGGTCGGCTGCTGGTGGTCGAGGAGACGCAGGTGCGTGTGGGGCATTACAGGGGCATGACTTGGATCCTAGTAGTTACGTGCCTGTATTTGACAGCGTCAGAGCGAGCGGACAGGGTGATAGGACATGACATGCGTCCATCCACACTTTACCAAACGTAGGCAAGCAGCACACACTGCAACATCGTCTGGTAGCTGCAGTTCTGCATGCCGCAAGTGTTGCGGATAATCTGTCTTCGCCTCAGATTGGAGAGAGCAGCAGGCTCGCTGTTCATTTGTGGGAGGTCCTTACCAAGTCACAATGTTCCCCCTACCTTTCGCCTCCTGGCTGCCCTCCGCCGCCCACCCCCGCCCAGGTGGGCGAGATGCACATCCTATGGATCCACACCCCCTTCCCCTCCCGCGTACGGCTGGAGGAGGAAGCCCGGGCCCCGGAGCGCCTGGTGCCGCCTTTCCGCCTGCTGCATGGGGTAGGGGGGGGTGGGCGGGGATAGCCGCGATGGGCACTTGGCGTTGCCGGTGGGCGGGGGTAGGCACCGGTAGGGGGGGTAACAGCCGCGGGCAGATAGTAGTAGGCAAGGATTTTGCAGGATCAGTCAGGTCGGGGCCATCAAGTGCAGGCAGCAAGGGTGCTCGTGTATGTCCCCTTGCCTCAGGACAACCTGGAGCGCTTCGAGGGCTGCTGGACGGTCACCGCCCTGCACCAGCAGCAGCTAGGCCGGGAGCACGCCTGTAGCACCTCCACACTAGCGGGGAGCGCCCTCAGCCACGATGGCAGCGCAGGAACGGCGGCGGCAGGCGCAGGCGGATCAGCGCCAGGCGGCGAGGTGGCCGCTGATGCCGCTGGCGCTGGCGTTAACGGCGCCCCCACTGGCGTTGGTGATGCCTCAGCGGCGTGGTGCGAGGTGACGCTGACGCAGGGGCTCACGCCCAAAGGTGCGCTTTGCTTGTCAGCGTCAAAGCCTTGAAGGCCTGCTGCTGGTGTTCATGGACATGAACGCGCGCCCGGCTCTCGTGCTTCCGTGTGGCCGCTGACCTTGCATGAGGCACGCCGCGAGTGGCCGCTTGCATCACGGTCGTGTCATCTTTTCGCGATCCTTCGCGGTGGACCGTACGCAGGCATTCCTGCGCTGGTGCGCGGCATGGTGGGCGGCATGGTGCGCGGCGCCACGGAGGGGGCGGTGCGGCGGCTGCACGAGGACCTGGCGGCCCTGGCGGCGCAGGTACGGCAACCGGTGTGGCGGTGGTGGTGGGGCAGCAGCAGCAGCAGCACTGGAGCTCGTCATGGGCGAATGCAAGCAGAGCACGTGCATGCTTTTTCTGGTGGTGGAGGACAGTGCATGGTCCTTGTTGGTCAGCCGTGCGCTCCCCGCCAGGGCGCCAGGGGACGTACCCACCTTTCCGAAGCGCATCGCACCACCGTGGCGTTGCACCCACGATCGGATGACAAGCAAATCACGCCTGCCCGCTGCCGATGCGTCCAGAGCTGTAAGAACATGGTTCCATATTCCCGCTGCAGGTGCTCGGCGGCGCGAGCGTGGAGCAGGCGATCAAGGCGGTGCGGGAGGTGCACGCCACGTCCAGCCACCACCACCACCACGCCCAGCACGGCCACCAGCACAAGGCCAAGCCAGCCCACGCACGCAGCGGGTCCGCTCTTTCCAGGTCCGCAGCCGCCACCACTCCGCGTGCCACCACACCTGCCGTCGCCGCTACCGCTGGACCGCCGCCCGAGGCTCCGGGCGTCACTCCAGAGCCGTCAGGGCCCCAGGCTGCCGCAGCCGCAGCCGCGGCCGCCAGTCGGTCTGAGTCGCTGAGCGATGCCTCCGAGTGGTTTCTCGTGGGGCAGCGGGGCCAGGAGGGGCAGGAGGGCCTGGCAGCCTCCGCCATGGAGGACAAGAGGCATGGGACCGCAGCGGTGCCGGCAGCGGCGGAGGTGCCGGCGGCCTCGCCGTACTCCGCTTCCGCAGCCGTGGCGGCGGCGGGGGCGGCAACGCCGCCGCTGGTGCGGAACGCGCGCACAGGGGAGGTGCTGCACACGTGGCTGCCTTAGCCATCTGCCGGTTTCAGCTTCGAAGGGTGGGGTGCGTGGGTGGCGACATTAGGCGGGTGTAGTTATCGGATGGGGACTCTTTTCCGGCGAGAGCGTGGTATCAGCACGCTTGTCAAAGCAGGTGGAACGAGGTATGCCAGCAAGGCGACATGCGTGTGGGAGGCGGGCCAGGGCTTGGTGAAGATGATACTAAGCGATGAGTTGCAATGGGGTTGTTGACGTGCATGTACATGCATGCTGATAAGTTGCCGGGTCTGACTTTGCCAACAGGCATGCGTGCGTGCGCGATTTGGAGTTCTGGATTGTGCGACGCCCATGAAGGAAAGTGTGTGATATGGCTAGCTGGCTTGCCAATAAGGACATACCCCAACAACCCCAACAGCGGGAGGTCAATGATGGTTGCTCCACCGGGGGGTTTATAGAGCGTATCAACGTTACAGGTTGAGTACCGGGCAAGGTCTCCCCATCCCATCACGAACCGCCTGATGTGTAAGGTCTATGTGCAATGCTAACAAACTCTGTCGGGCGTGTACACGTGATATAGATAGGCAGCGTCCACTACTCGTTGCGGCTTAGGGCCGCCGCAACTGAACAGCATCATCAACCACAACCCCTGTTCAGCTAGGTGGCAGCACAATCAGGACTGAGTGGGCATGTAACCGCACCGCCAAATTGGCAGGTACATATAACGCCGATCGTGATTTGTGGCCTTAACGGACGTTCACACGTCGCTACCTGCACTCCATTGGGCTTGAGCGTGCAACAAACACGCTGCTAGCCTTTCTCCAAGGCACTGTCCACACTGTTGATGCGCTCCCAATGGTATGGTCCATGGCTCATTCGTACGGCTGCATTGGCAGCCCGGAACTTCGTGCGTAAGGGCAGCTCCATTACTCGCCCATCCACAACTACATGCACTGAGCCAACGCTGTGCCACAATGTCCTATGCCCGCCACGCACGCTGCCGGGACCCCCCAGCATCGCAGCCTCACTAACAAGAACTCAACGTACTCCACGAACCTACGTCCCTATCGTCCCCCGTGCCCGTTTCCCCGCTATACCTGACCCAACCACCGGCAGTTTCCGCACGCTGCTACAAGCGTAGCGGGGGTTTGTGCGTTGCCGGCATGAAGCTCTTGAACGACCCACTCTCCGGGCCCGCACCTCCCTTGCCGTGCCCGCGCGCCCCGCCGCCGCCGCCGCCCGCCGCGCTGCCCGTGCCGGTTCCGGAGCCCACCTCGCCCACCTTGTAGCGGTTGCCCCACGTGAACACCGTGGAGGCGGTCACCGAGCTGCGCTCCTTGCTGAAGTAGTCCTGCAGGTGGCGCACGTGCCGAAAGCAAACTGGTGATCAAGCTGCAAACTGCCGCGCAAAAGCACGCGGAATAATTTGCTTATGCCATGGAAAGCACCCGTGCTCTGATCCCTGTGGTGCCAAGCATGCGGGATAGGCCTAACACGTGGCCACCGGGCAACAGCGTCACAGGCCAGGCGGTGTATGAAACACCGGCAAATACCGTACATGCGGTGCCCCCGACGGCTTCTCACACCAGCCGGACAGAGCACATGCTGCTGAGCTCACCTGCAGCACCCCTTTCTCTGGGTACAACGGTTTCCGCCTCAACTGCCCATCCTGCAGCTGCTGCTGCTGCCTCTGCCGCGGTGCGCTCCCACTGCTGTCGGCCGCGCCCGGGGCCACGCTGGTGGTGGTGTGCCGCTGCTGCTGATGCTCACGCCTAGGGGAGCAGGTGGCGGACAGGGAGCCGCTCGGGCCGCCTGGCCCCCGCCCCGATGGTGGTCGGGCAGGGCTCCCGCCTTCGGAGTGTGGCTGCAGGGGGTGCTTCCCGCCTGTCGCCGGTGACCCCGTGCTGCCCTTGTGGGAAGGCTTCGACACCGGCGCGTGGTAGGACTGCGGACAGCAGCACAAAATAGGGAGCAAGCTGAATGCAAATGCACGGGGCGGCTAGTAAGATTATTTGAGTGGAAGAAGGCATGCGCTGTCGGTAACACATCCAGGGTAGTCCCCATTATGCTGCTGAGCTCCATCTATGCAACTGCTTTGTTGACGGCATAGCGCCTGTGAACATTGGCCGGCAGCATGCTTACCTTGGGTTTGGACAGTTTGTCCATCAACTCATGTTCAGCCTTGGTCGAAATAACCCTTTCGTACAGCACTAGCCGCGCCATGCAGAGGTTTTGGGGGAGGGTGGGGTGGGGAGTGGCCACGTCAGGCAAATTCCCAAGATAGGAACCTGACAGCCACCCACCTGTGAGCTACTCGATTGAGCGACGGCAACACAGCATGTACACGCATGGGGTCTATGTCGAGGTTCTGTGTGTTGCGTGTTGAGGCGCTACAAGCAAGCAGGCACCCTGACGCTTGAGGGGGACCGATCAGGCGACAGCAGCACCTACCAAGGCCGTGGTCTGGGGAGAACAACATCGGTGCCGGAGGGATCGACTGCTTAAAGACCGCATCTGTCCTCCTCCCTACATGGCCGCATGACCCATATGTGTCAGTGGGTTGCGCTTCGCCCGCATCGCTGCCTGCTTTCGACAGCCGTTGGTCCAAAAGTCCTTACCATAGCTGCTTGTGTACTTGGGGGGATCAAGTTCATACAACTGCGGGGTCTGCTTTATTGCGAGCCCTTCTATTAGGTCTGTAGGGTCGACTGGAAGGCCCTCGACCCCCATCGGGAACTTGGCCAGACAACGTCTTACAGCTATTAACGCTGCAGTGAATAACGCTCATAGCATTATGCGAACGCTGAGTGTCTGAGGGAGCTTATTTCTTTATCCTCTACCGCCTCCTTCTAATGCAGCGTATATATTCTTAAAGATAGATACACTTACTACCACGCGACACTGTCTAGCTTGACTCTCTTGACTCTCGAGCTCGGTGAAGGGCTCCCCTGCGCCCTGGGCCATCCCCTGACTTCCACCCAGGTAGTGGCAGAGTGGAGTTGTCCGGAGACGTCCTGAATTTCGTTGTCAACCTTATACACCATAGCAGAGAGCATCGGCCTGTGACTGACCCGCATACCTCTTGCGGAGTAGTGGTCAGGCACATGGTGACTTCGTGCAGAGCAGCTCCCTTTACTGCTCCAAGACTCCAGGATTCTCTCGGCGTGCCCGCTCTTGCCAGGAGTCCACAGTACAGGGGGCTATATGCGTGCCCACCAACATTTCGCATGGACTACGGGTCTGACTTCCGTCATGTGCCTTCTAGGCTTACAGGTACGGCGGGTTTGTGTGCAAATGCAGATGCCCCCATGCTGCCCCTGAAGATGAGCTGCATGTGCTGTGCGAGTGCCCTGCTTACGAGTCTATCAGATACCGGTATGAGAGTGACCTCCGGTTTAAGGA